>Ga0307473_10000010_pt1 | contig 44401 bp, 35 predicted proteins | sample atmos_gasesAM5C__FD_203744 | JGI IMG/M metagenome (GOLD analysis project Ga0307473, IMG submission 203744) | Hardwood forest soil microbial communities from Morgan-Monroe State Forest, Indiana, United States - atmos_gasesAM5C_515 | ecosystem: Environmental > Terrestrial > Soil > Temperate...
GTATTACACGGCGCTGACACAGTATCTCGGTTTCTGGAAATTCGGTGACGAATACAAAGTGATGGGTCTGGCCGCCTACGGCCAGCCGGAATTTCTCGATGAATTTCGCCGGATTGTCCGGACCGATGGCCCCCTTTCTTTCCGCCTCGGCCTCGAATATTTCACTCACCAGGCTCAGGGTGCCGACATGACCTGGCGCGAAGCAGACCGCACACCCGTTCAGGGACGCCTTTTCTCAAAGTTTCTCGAGGAGCGCCTGGGCCGCGCGCGGCAGGCCGATCAGCCGCTGGAAAAACGCCACCATAATCTTGCTGCGAGCATGCAGGCGGCTCTCGAAGAAGTTCTTGTAGCGCATTGGAACGCGCTGGCCGAAATGACCGGCGAGAAGTCACTTTGCCTCTCGGGGGGCGTGGCATTCAATTGCCTTGCCAACGGAAAAATATTCGATCGCACGCCTTTCGAGCGCGTCTTCATCCAACCAGCGGCCGGCGACGCGGGCCTCTCCGTCGGCGCTGCTTTTGTGGTCGCCCACCAGATTCTCGGGCGCCCGCGTGATTTCGTGATGGACCACGCAGGGTGGGGACCGGAATTCTCGCCGCAGGAAATTCGCAGGGCCGTCGAGTCTTTGCACGCTTCCAATGGCAATGAACAAATCGACGAACTCACTGAGGAATTATTGGTGCGGACCACCGCCCATCACATCGCCGCCGGTAAAATTGTCGGCTGGTTTCAGGGGCGCGCTGAATGGGGCCCACGCGCGCTGGGCCAGCGAAGCATTCTCGCGGATCCGCGACGGCCTGAGATGAAAGATATTCTCAACCGCCGCATCAAGCATCGCGAGATTTTCCGCCCTTTCGCCCCTTCGATCGTCGAAGAAGCGACCGCCGAATATTTCGAGCAAGCACACCCGTCGCCTTTCATGACCTTTGCCTACGCCGTGCGCCCGGAGAAGCGCGCGATCATCCCGGCGCCGACGCATCTGGACGGCACCGCGCGTCTACAAACAGTGAGCCGCACTGCGAATCCACTTTACTGGAAGCTGCTGCGCGCTGTCGGCGACCTCACGGGAGTGCCGGTGGTCTTAAATACATCTTTCAACGACAACGAGCCGATTGTTTGCCGGCCCGAAGAAGCGCTCGACTGCTTCCGCCGGACACAGATGGACGTATTGGTGATGGGAAATCACATCCTCGAAAAAAAATCAGCCGCCACATTGGGAGAATGAGGGCACCGAATCCCTTGCCAAGCGTGTAGAGTAGCTGCGGGTTGGTCGAACGCACTTCTCGTCGCCGAAAAAATTGCCCAGCCAGCGACGAGGCCAGAATTTGGATTTGCTCATGCACATTTTGCTTTTGAATGAGTACTATCCACCTGACACTTCCGCGACCGCCAAGATGGCGGCGCAGGTTGCCGAAACGCTCGCGCAGACTCATCAAGTGACCGTTGTTGCCGGACGCCCTTCCTACGATCCCGATGAGTATTATCCCTTCGCTTGGTTGCGGCGTGAGAAACGCAATCAAGTGGTGGTCGAGCGCGTTGGCTCGACTGCCTACCCGCGCCATCAGATGCGCCGGCGTGTTTCGAATTACCTGTCTTATCTGGCGCTCGCGGTGCCGCGCGCGCTGGCTATCCGTCCGGACGTGGTTTTGGCGATGACCGATCCTCCCGTGGCCGGGATCGCCGGAGCGCTCATCGCGCGACTCGCGAGCCGCCCCTTCGTGTACAACATCCGCGATCTGTATCCCGACATGGCCATCGGCGGCGATATTGTTCGCCCGAATTCGTGGGTAGCGGTGTGGGAGCGAATGCATCGGCGTGCTTTGCGGCAAGCCGCTCGCGTGATTGTCCTTGGTGACGACATGCGCGATCGAATACTTTCGAAGGGAGTCGCACCGGGTCGTGTCGTTGTAGTGCGCGACGGCACTTCATTTCCAGACCCGATGCCAGAACCAAACGATCCCGTCGTCCAGGAAATTCGTTGCGGCTTTCCATTCGTTACCTTGCACGCCGGCAACCTGGGTTTTTACGGCGCGTGGGCAACGCTGCTCAAAGCCGCCGAGATTTTGCGCAACGAAAATACGGGGCTGGTGTTCGTAGGCGACGGGGCAAACCGCGCGCAGCTCCAGGCATCCGTGAATGGTTCGTCGAATGTTCGCTTTCTGCCTTTTCGCGCGGTTGAGCAGGTGCCGCACGTGATGATGGCCGGCGACCTGCACATCGTCACGATACACCGCGGGCTCGAAGGAGTAGTGGTCCCGAGCAAGCTTTATTCGATCCTTGCAGCGGGGCGCCCGGTGCTCGCAGTAGCGGCCCCAGAAAGCGACACGGCGCGCATCGTGCGCGAGTCGGGGTGCGGCATCGCGGTGGATCCGGACGATCCCGCAGCCGTGGCCCGGGCGATCCGCGAGCTGCGCGACGACCCCGCGCGGCTGGCCGAGATGGGCCGCCGCGCGCGGGAGGCCGCCGGTAAATATGCTAGAGTAACCGAGCTTCAAAAATTCGCAGGAATCATCGAAGAAGCCGTGCAGGAAAAAATGGGAGCGCGTCATCTGGAATCGTAAGAAAGTTCTTGTAACCGGTGGGACCTCGTTCATCGGGTCGCATCTCGTTGACGCGTTGGTCGAGCGCGGCGCGCAGGTCCGCGTGGTGGACGATCTCACCAGCGGTCGGCTCAGCAATATCGATCAGCATTTGAAGGGCGGCCGCGTCACGTTTGTGGAAGCGGATTTGCGCGAGCCGGGTGTCACGCGCGCGGCGATGAATGGAATCGAAGTGGTCTTCCATCTTGCAGCGGATCACGGCGGCCGCGGTTATGTAGATTTGCATCAGGCTGGCCCGGCCTCCAATCTTTTTCTGGATGGCCTCGTTTTTTGGGAGGCATTGAAAGCGGGCGTCGAGAAAGTTGTGTACGCCTCCTCCGGCTGCGTCTATCCGAATTACATGCAGACCGACACGTCGAAGGAAATCTATCTTCGCGAGGAAGACGTGAAGCCGCCACACGATGCGGATAATATGTACGGCTGGGCCAAGCTGATGGCCGAGTTGACGCTGCAGGCCTATCACCGCGAGCACAAGCTCAAGGCAGCATCCTGCCGCTACTTCACCGTGTATGGCCCGCGCGGCGTGGAAAATCACGCGGTCATCGCCATGATCGCGCGCGCCTTTGTCGGTCAGAATCCGTTCGAGGTCTGGGGCGACGGAACGCAAATCCGCAATTGGACCTACGTGGACGACATTGTGAGCGGCACGATTCTTGCGGCCGAAAAAATCAACGATGGCACCGCAGTCAATCTCGGCACCATGGAGCGTGTACGCGTGATTGATGCGGCAAGGATGGTGCTCGAACTCGCAGGCCAGAAGGCGGAAATTCGCCTCCGCCCCGACATGCCCACAGGCCCCGCCAATCGCGTCGCCGACAACAGACTCGCGAAAAAGCTTCTCGGCTGGGAGCCGAAAACGAAGTTTCGCGATGGCCTCAAGAAAACGTTGGATTGGTATTTCGCGAGCAAGCAGAAGCAGGAAGTTCGCGGTGTCTTGGAAAAGATGCTGACCGCGCGATGACTGAGTAATGACCCGAGTGAGGACCGGAGTGGTTCCGGATATGCCGATTCCCGCCGATCTAATCGCGTTTGCCGTGGCGCTGCTAGCGTCACTCGGCCTGACCGTTCCAGTGCGCCGCCTTGCCCTCCGCTACGGAATGGTGGACAAGCCCGGCCCGCGCAAGGTCCACGTAAAACCAATTCCTCTCCTCGGTGGCATCGCAATCTATCTTGGGTTTGTGCTAGCAATCCTGTTGACGCTTCGCGGCGTCCCGCAGCAGCAAATTGTCGGCATCCTCGCAGGCGCCACATTGCTGGCGATTGTCGGATTCCTCGATGACGGCGGGCTGTTGCATCACCAGGTCAAACTCTTTATCGGCATGCCGGTGGCCGCGTTGTTTTTGCTCGCTTCTGGCATCCGCGCGCAGCTCTTTTCCCCATTCGTGCCGGGATTGCCGGGCGTGATCCTCGACAGTTGCTTCACCGTCCTCTGGGTGGTTGGCATTACGGCTGCGTTCAGCATTCTGGACCATATGGACGGGCTCTGTGCCGGCATTGCGGCCGTGGCCGCGGCGTTCTTCACCCTTTCCGCCAGTATGAACGGACAGACCATGGTGCGTACGCTTGGCGCTGCGACGCTTGGCGCAGCCCTCGGCTTTCTGCGTTGGAATTTCAATCCGGCAAAAATATTCATGGGCGATGGCGGCGCGATGTTTCTCGGCTTCCTGATGGCCACGCTGGGGCTGAAGATCCGCCCTGAGGGAGTGCAGTTTCCTGCCACCTGGCTTATCCCCATATTGATTCTCGGCGTTCCCATCTTTGATACCACGCTGATTTCAATCTCTCGAGTGCGACGCGGCCTGCTGCCCTTCACTTCGCCCGGCAAAGACCACACTGCTCATCGCCTTTCCAATCTCGGCCTCGGGCATCGCGGCGCTGTTCTGGCCCTTTATTCTTCGGCGATGGTTCTCGGGACGTTTGCGCTGCTCACGCCCAGACTTTCTTTGGCAGTCGCTTGTGCACTCGCGGCATTCCTGATTTTCTGCGGGCTCCTTGCAGTATTCTTCCTCGAAGGCGCCCCCTTCGAACGCCAGTCGAAACTCCAAAAATCCACCTCGGCAACTTAAACAGTGCACCGTGACCTTTGGAAGGCTTCATCTTTGGCGGAGCCTCGCCGCGTGAGTTATACTTCCGGCCCATGCTTTCAGGGGCAAAACTAGCCCTGAGAGGCATTTTGGACGGGTCAGCAGGGGGCAGGACCGATCCAGCAGCGACCCTGAAGTTCTGCTTCCAGCTATATATTCTTCTGGGCGAGGCTAATTGCAGCCAACGAAAATGCTATTCGAGCCACGCGGCGAAAAGAAGCATCTGCTTCCGGTGTCTCGTGCTGACAGCCAAAAAACTGTGGTAATTGGCGGATCCGCCGCAGGTTTGTTTACGGCCTCTCTGCTCGCGCGACGGGGCGTTCCGGTGGGCGTGTTTGAGCGCATCGAGACGCTTGAGCCAACCGCGCGGACGCTCATCGTGACGCACTGCATGCGAGGCCTGCTGGGACACGCGGCCGAATCGAGCATCGTCAACGAGATTCGCCGCTTCGAGCTCTTCACCGATGGCCGTGCCGCAACCGTGGCCCTGAAGCAACCTGATCTCATCGTCGAGCGGCGCGCGCTGATTCAGGGGTTGGCGGAGGATGCGCAGGCGGCTGGGGCCGCGTTGGAATTGGGCCGCCGATTCCACGCGCTGCACCCGAACGGCAGGGGGCTGGTCATTGAAATGGAGCGGTGCAGCGACGGTAGCCGCGAGGAAGTACAGGCCGCCACGATCATTGGAGGCGACGGAGCCTCCAGCCGAGTTGCACACGCCGCTGGCTGGCCCGCGCTTGAAACAGTTCCGCTGGTCCAGGCAATTGTGCGGCTCCCGAAGGACATGCCACCCGACACGGCGCGTGTGTGGTTCGTCCCGCAAGAAACTCCATATTTTTATTGGCTCATTCCCGAATCACCGACCCATGGCGCGCTCGGCTTGATCGGCGAGATCGGAACAGAAACGCGGAAGCTCCTCGAACAATTCCTCGAAAAACGGAAGCTTGACCCGATCGAGTTTCAAGGGGCGCGTATTCCTGTGTACTCGCGATGGGTGCCGGTGAAGCGGCAGGTCGGCGCAGGCTCCGTATATCTTGTCGGCGATGCAGCGGGGCAAGTGAAAGTTACCACCGTCGGCGGCATCGTCACCGGCTTTCGCGGCGCCCTCGGCGTCGCCGAAGCCATTCTCAACGGCGGCTCCAGCCGCGAATTGCGCACGCTGCGCCGCGAGCTCGATTTGCATCTGCTCCTTCGGCGCTCGCTCCACGATTTCCAGCAGTCCGACTACAGCCGCCTGGTGGACCTGCTGAATGCGCCGGCAATTCGATCTCTCGGTGAATATTCCCGCGACGAAGCTTGGAGAATTCTCTGGCGCATCTGTCTTCGCCAGCCCCGGCTGATCCTGCTCGGCCTGCGCGGGCTCTTGACTCGAAGCCGAAGGATTTGCCGCACAGTCGCGTAGATCTTCAGGTCGTCACACCGCGCGAAGCCCCCAACATGACCCACGCTGAAAACAAAACCTGGAACAGCCGCCGGCGCATTGGCATCCTCGTCCTGCTTGTTCTGCTTGTCGGGGCAGCAATCCTAGTTCGAGGGGCGGGCCGCTGGCTGGTGCGCGAGGACCCGCTCTCGCGCGCCGATATGATCGTGGTTCTCAGTGGAGGCTTACCGTATCGCGCCGAAGCAGCGGCTACAATTTTCCGCGGCGGCTACGCCCCCGAAGTTTGGGTGACTCGCCCAGAGGGTCCGGCACCTGATTTGCTGGCACGCGGAATTCACTATGTGGGCGAGGAAGAATACAACCGGGACATTCTCATGGCCCGGGACGTCCCGGAATCCGTGGTGCATACTTTTCCCGGGGCGATTGTGGACACGGAGCAGGAAGTCGAAGCGACCGCGGCAATGATGCGCAGCGCGGGGAAAACGAGCGTTATCATCGTCACATCACCGCAGCACACCAGGCGTGTCAGGGCGCTCTGGAAGCACGTCGTGGGGAACAGCCTGAAAATGACGGTTCGCGCCGCGTGGGAAGATCCATTCGACGCCGATCACTGGTGGCGCAACACGCGGGATGCACTCTCGGTCGTGCGGGAATATCTGGGATTGGCGAATGCCTGGGCCGGGCTTCCGGTGCGCCCGCATTCCCCCTGAGTGTGAGAGCGTCTCTCACCCGGGCCTGACGCTATTCTGTGCCGGCGCGAACTGGAGCGTGCTCCAGGATCTTCCATTGCTCCCACTCCACCTTCTTTTCCAAATCGCGAAGTGTACCGCGTCGTAATTGCCGCCCCATTTTACTACCAGAGTCACACCCGCCCGATGGCGAACTCGTCAGAACTCTTGGAGATTTAGCTTGGCACCCGGCTGGCCATGTAAGAAAATTAGACAGCCAACCGGACAGGGTTTCACTGGGTATAACTCTTCAGGAGTTTTCATTGAAGATTTCTGTAATTGGGGCGGGCTACGTGGGCCTGGTGACGGGCGGATGTCTCGCGGAAATCGGGCACGAAGTGGTCTGCACCGATAGCGATGTTGCCAAAATGCGGACGCTTGAATCCGGCCACCTTCCAATCTACGAGCCCGGCCTAGACGCCGTGATCGCCAAGGCGCACAAAGGGGGCCGACTGAGCTTCCGCGAGAATCTCGCTGATGCCGTTGAGTTTGGCGATGCCATCTTTATTTGCGTCGGCACGCCTCCGTTGCCCAATGGAGACGCTGATCTCAGCGCCATCGACAATGTCGCGCGACTCGTGGCAACGGTGGCGCGCGGCCCAAAGCTGGTGATCGAAAAAAGCACGGTCCCCGCGCAAACCGGCCAGGAGCTGAAGCGCGCCCTTTCCGTTTATGGCCGCAAAACCGGCGTGACTTTTCGTGTGGCTTCGAACCCCGAATTCCTGCGTGAAGGCACGGCGGTCGGAGATTTTCTTCACCCGGATCGCATTGTAGTTGGTGTGGAGGATGAGACAGCCGAGCGCCAGCTCAAGGAAATTTATCGCCCCGTGCTGGAACAGAAATTCAATTGCCCCGTCCATGTTCCCGCCTGCCCTGCTGCTCCAGCTCCCGCCTGGCTGGTGACCACCATCAACAGCGCCGAGCTGATCAAGCACGCTTCGAATTCTTTTCTCGCGCTGAAGATCTCCTACGCCAACATGGTGGCCGATCTCGCCGAGCGCCTCGGCGCCAATATTGGAGAGGTCACGCGAGCCATGGGCATGGATCCGCGCATCGGGCCGAGCTTTTTGCATGCCGGGCTGGGCTTTGGCGGATTCTGCCTCCCGAAAGACCTGCAGGCGTTCGTTCACCTTGCCGAGCGCACCGGTGTGGATTTCTCCTTGCTCAAGGAAGTCGAAAAGATCAATCGCCGGCGTATTGATCATTTCGTATCAAAAATTCGCCGCGCTCTTTGGGTGATCAAAGGCAAAAAAATCGGCGTTCTGGGCCTCGCGTTCAAACCCAATACCGACGACATCCGCTTTGCGCCCGCCATCGACCTGATCCAAGTTCTCGTTGCGGATGGAGCGCTGGTCCGCGTCTATGATCCCGAGGCCATGGAAAAGGCGCGAGCAATTCTGCCCAATGCGGAGTTCGCAACCTCCGCGTACGAAGTTGCGCAGGACGCCGAGGCGCTTCTCATCGCCACGGAATGGGATCAATTCCGCGCGCTTGATTGGCAGCGCATTCGCGAGGCCATGGCGCGGCCGCTGGTCATCGACGGCCGCAACCTTCTTTCCCCCGCGGAAATGAAAACCGGGGGATTCGAATATTTTTCCGTCGGCCGCCCGGACTGATTTTCCCGTTGCCTGAATCGCTGCCAGTTTAAAAGAGGATTCGTTTAGCGGCCCCGCTCTGCGTGGGCGACCTTCTGCCGGAAATACTCGTAGGTTAGTTTCAGCCCTTCCTCCAAATTCACTTTCGGCTCCCAGTGCAAAACACGCCGCGCCTTGGTGATGTCGGGGCAGCGTTGCTTGGGATCGTCCTGCGGAAGCGGGCGGAAGACAATTGGCGTAGTGGCGCCGACCAGCCTGCGCACGCGCTCTGCAAATTCGAGAATCGTGATCTCGTGCGGGTTGCCGATGTTTACTGGTTCGTGTTCCTCCGATTCGAGCAGCCGGTAAATCCCGTCGAGCAAATCCGAGACGTAGCAGAAACTGCGTGTCTGCTTGCCGTCGCCGTAGACGGTGATCGGCTCGCCGCTGAGCGCCTGGTACAGGAAATTTGGCAGGGCGCGGCCGTCGTTCAAGCGCATGCGCGGCCCGTAGGTGTTGAAAATGCGCGCGATGCGCGTGTCCAATCCATGCGAGCGGTGGTACGCCATCGTCAATGCTTCCGCAAATCGCTTGGCCTCGTCGTACACTCCACGCGGCCCGATCGGATTCACGCGGCCCCAATACGTTTCGGGCTGCGGGCTCACCTCCGGATCGCCGTAGCATTCCGATGTCGAGGCCTGCAAGAATTTTGCCTTCTTCGCCAACGCCAGCCCGAGCGCGTTGTGTGTTCCCAGCGCGCCTACTTTCAGGGTCTGGATGGGAAGCTTCAGATAGTCCGGCGGGCTCGCCGGAGACGCAAAATGTAGCACCGCTTCCACCGGGCCCGGAACTTCGATGTAGCGCGTCACATCCTGCCGCACAAACCGGAATCGCGGGTGCGAGAGCAAGTGTGAGACATTCGCATCGCTGCCAGTAACTAGGTTGTCCATGCACAGGACTTCCCAACCCTTTTCGATCAGCAGGTCACACAAGTGCGAGCCTAGGAACCCCGCACCGCCTGTCACAACCGCGCGCAATTTCGATCTCCCTTTGCCGCAAAGCTGGAGTCATTACCAGCCATCGCCATTATCTATGAATTTGGGCGGTGGCAGTAGAAGCATGAATAGGGAGTTGCACCGTCAGCGGCACTCCGTACTACGAGCCTCACTTCGGCAGTACGGCAGTCCCATTGTCCACGGCGCTTCAGAAAGGCACACTAGGCTGGGTCAAGAAGATGCTCATTGCACCGTTCATTCTCGTGATCTCTGTCGCGGCCCTGATTCAGTTTGCCGCGTTTACCTGGCGCGCAGGTCTGCTCCGCGTGGCCTCGGAACCTCTTCCAAATCAGGCGGATCTAGGTTATGCACCTTGTAACGTACTGCAATCACAGAGTTTTGAGGATGTATCAGCTTACCAGCAGCTGTGCCCTGAGATTGGCGCAGAAGCCGGCCAGAGCCTTCGCTGCGTGCGCCTGTACTACCGCTTCCTGCAGTTTGTGAGCACCCTGAGCAGCTCAATCCTCGAAGCCAGAGTGCCCGCAAGTTGGACCCAGCGCGAGATGGCCCTGTGCACCCACTACGCTGCTGTGGTGTTATCTCAACGCATGGAACGCAACTATGCCCTGGCCACTGAAGTCCGCTCCTTCTAGTTACTCTCCGTTCAAACCCTGCATCCTTCCATGGCCTTCGCTCCTTGCTAGATTTTCTCGTTCAAGGCAAAATCCGCGCCAGAGTTCATGGGAGAACGCGGACGGTGCCACAACCTGGCTTAACCCTCGAGAACACCATCCGCTCGATGCGGATCATATACGTTGCGCTTTTGTTCACGATGATTCTGTATGTTTTGATGGCCGAAGCGCTCGCCCATCATGACGTGCACGACGTTCATGTGTTATGGATCGCATTTCTGTTGACCGGCCTGATGATAGTCGGCATCGCACTCTTATTTCGTATCAAGATGCTGCAACCGGCCATAGAAAACTTGCAGGAAAAAGCCGATGATCAAATTGCTCTCGCTCGTTGGAGAGCAGGAAATATTCTCTCCTTTGTGCTGGCAGAGTCCATTGTGCTTTTTGGTTTCGCGCTAAGATTCCTAGGTGGCACGATTACGCAATCTCTTCCGTTTTACATCGTCGGGGTCGCGCTGATGCTGGTCTGGTGGCCCCGGCGGCCCTGAAGGAAACTCCCTAATACGCCCAGCGCATCAGAATGCCGCCGGTGGTGTAGCCTGCGCCGACGGAGATCAGCAGCACCAGGTCGCCCTTCCGCAAGCGCTTTTGGTCGAGCGCGTCCATCAGTCCTAGTGGAATCGTGCCGGCGGTGGTGTTGCCGAAGCGGTCGATATTCACCATCACTTTCGAATCGTCCACACCGAGTCGCTCCTGCATGGCGCGAATGATCCGCAGATTTGCCTGGTGCGGCACAACGAGCGCCAGATCGCGGTTGGAGAGGCCGTTGCGTTCGAGCAGTTGAACTGCGAGCTCGTTCATCCGCCGCACGGCGTACTTGAACACCTGCTGGCCTTCTTGGTGGACGTAGTGCATGCGCTTCTCGACCGTCTCCTTCGTGGATGGATGAAGCGACCCACCCGCAGGCATATAGAGGTTGCAGCCGCCGGAGCCGTCCACGTCGTTCGCGAAATCAATGATGCCTTCACTGTCCGATGCCGCCGGCTCGACAAGCACGGCACCGGCGCCGTCGCCAAACAGAACGCACGTAGCGCGGTCGTTGAAATCGAGTATGGAAGTCATCACGTCGCTGCCGATCACCAGAACTTTCTTGTGCGTTCCCGCGCCAACAAATTGCGCCCCCACCGTCAGCGCATACACAAATCCCGAGCAGGCGGCCGAAAGATCGAATCCCCACGCATTTTTCGCGCCCAGGCGGTCTTGAACCAGGCACGCCGTCGCCGGGAACAACATGTCCGGGGTCACCGATGCGAGCACAATTAATTCGATTTCTTCCGGCCGAACTCCAGTGGCAGCCAAAAGCTTTTTCGCAGCTTCCGTCGCCAGGTGAGATGTCGCTACGCCGGGGGCCGCAAAGTGCCGCTCGCGAATGCCGGTGCGCGTGCGGATCCATTCGTCGTTCGTGTCCACCATCTTTTCCATGTCCAGATTGGTGACCACCCGCGGCGGAACGTATCCGGCCACTCCGGTAATTTTCGCGGCAATGCGATTGCCCATTCCTCACTCCATTGTGTCGGGAATAGTTCGGGATTGTATGCAATCCCGCGGCAGGGTGACAAGCAAAACAGTCCGCGCCGCCCCGCACCGACTCTTACGCGGCTGACGGCACGATTTCGTAGTGGTAGGTGATTTTCGCGGTCTTCCCGAGCATCGCCGCCACGGAACAATACTTGTTCTGGCTCAGCTCGATCGCGTCACGCACTGCTTTTTCTTCCAGCGTTCCGGAAAGGCGGTACACAATCTCAATCCTTGTCCAAACTTCGGGCGGCTCCTTCGCGCGCTCGCCCGAGACGCTCACCTCGAGCCACGTAAGTTTCTGACGCTTCTTCTCCAGGATCAATTTCACGTCCACGGATGTGCATGCGCCCAGCGCGCCCAGCAGCATCTCCATCGGCCCGGGGCCACCCTCGTGTGCGCTGCCGGCGTCCAATTGGACGGCGTTGCCCGAAGGCATGGTGGCCAGAAATTCTTCACTACCCACCCACTTTACGATTGCTGTCTGCATGATTTCCCCACGCCAATGAAAATAGAAATACCCTGGAGAACTCTACTGAGGTTGGGATGATACGTCTAATTTGAGGAGATGTCGTCCTGATGGGCAACGCCGACACTGGTTTCTACCGTCGGTCGCGGGGCGCGCCGCATGGTTCGAATAAACACGCGAACGAGTTCCGGGTCAAACTGGTTCGCGGCACATCGCTCAAGCTCGCCGAATGCATCTTCCGGCGTGCGCGCCTTCTTGTAGGTGCGGGCTGACGTGATCGTATCGTAGGCGTCTGCAATTGCGATCAAGCGCGCGCCGTGCGGAATCTGCTCGCCTTCGAGCCGGTCCGGATAACCCGTCCCATCGTAGAATTCGTGATGGTGGCGCACCATCAGCCGGATCTTGTTCATGGCTTCGAGCGGCTCGAGAATTTTCGCGCCCAGTTCCGCGTGAGTCTTCATCGTCTCCCACTCGGAGGCGTCCAACGGGCCGGACTTATTCAGGATTGGTTCCGGGATGCCCACCTTGCCGATGTCGTGGAGCAGGCCCGCCAAGCGGATTTCCTCAACCTCGGATTGATCCATTTCAAGCGCCTGCGCGATCATCACCGCGTAAGCCGAAACTTTCTGCGAATGGCCCTGCGTATAATGATCCTTCGCGTCAATCGCCAGCGCCAGTGAAGTCACCGTCTCGACCACCGCCGACGGTAAGCCGTCCGCCGAACCCCCTCCGCCTTGCTCGGTCAAGGAGCGGGTAAACTGCTCGAGGCGGCGATAAATTTCCTCGAAGGCCTCCGGCCCGGTCGAGAAGAGGCGCTTCAGAGTCACGCCAAGATATGCCTCGAGAACATCCTTCTTCCACCGCTTGGTATCGTTTGGATCGCCCTGCTCGGCGCTCGAGACCGAATTTCCGCCCTGGTGCTTCGACAGGTACATCGAAGAATCGGCCACCTGGATAAGTTCCTGCGGCGTTGAGCCGTGGACCGGGAATCCGGCGATGCCGAAGCTTGCGGTAATGTTCTTGTCGCGCAGCAGAGGATCGGAGGCCACCCAGCCGCGCAGCTTGCTGGCGAGTTGGCGCGCCTGCTCGACACTCGTCTCCGGCATGAGGATGACGAACTCATCGCCGCCATACCGCGCCACCACGTCCGACCGGCGGCAATTCTGTTCCAGAATGTGCCCGACGCGCTGGAGGACCACGTCGCCTTCGAGGTGCCCGTAAAAATCATTCACGAATTTGAAGCGGTCGAGGTCCATCAACACTAGCGAGAACGGGCGGTTCGCGCGCGTGGAGCGCTTCCATTCCGACGAGAGCGCTTCCATCAGGAAACGGTGCGTCTTGACGCCCGTGAGCCCGTCGGTGATAGCTTGCTCCTGCGCTTTCTGGAATGTTAGCGCATTGTGCAGCGCCCCTGCGAAGAGGTCGGCGAGCGTGCGCATAAGCAGAACTTCCTGCTCGTTGAACTCGCATTTTTCGGAGGATTCGACATAAAGCACGCCGAGCAACTGCTCACCGTATGTAACAGGTAGCGCGATTGAGGAAACTGACTCGGGCAGCACGGTTCTTGGCGTCGAGCTGCTTACCTCGCGCACGATGGCCATCTGGCCGCTGCGCGCCACCTGTCCCACCAGGCCCTCCCCCAACAGGAGGCGACGTCCGACGGCATCGCGCCGGTGCCCGGCTTCGGCTTGAATCACCAGCTCTTTCGTCGAGTAGTCGAGGATGGCGATGCCGATGTGGTCGTAGGTCAGCCCGTTCTCGATTTCCGCGGCGATCTTCGCGAGCATCTCTTCGGGGTTGAGTGTGGTGATGGCGTGGCCGGAAATATTGTTGAGCAGCGTAAGCTGGCGCGATTTCTTCTGCTCCTCGGCGAAGAGGCGCGCGTTCTCGATGGCGATGCCCGCTTCGCTCGCCAGCACGCGCAGCAGCTCCACATGGCCTTCGTCAAATGCACGTTCCTGCGGGCTGTGCACCGCCATGACGCCGATGGCGCGGTCATACAGAATCAGCGGTACGGCGCAGATGGAGCCAGTCTTCTGACTCGGCTCGAATCCCAACCGCTTCGATTCTTCCTCGAAATGGTCGCGGATTAATAGTGGCTGGCGCGTGTGTCCCAGATACTCGACGAGATGGTTTCCTATCGGGCGGGTGCGCTTCGCCCGGCGCTCGCCGTCAATCACCTCGAGCTCGAACCGCACCTGCTCGGGGCTGCGGTCGAGAAACGCGATGAAGAAGCTGTTCACGTCGAGCAGCCGGCGCATCTCGGAATAAATCCGCTCGAATAGAATGTCTGGCTCGAGCGTCGAGCTGAGCGCCCGCCCAATTTCGTTCAGGATGTGCAGCTCTTCACTGCGCCGTGAAGTCTGCTGAATCAGATAGCTATTTTCCACCGCCACGCCAATCTGATGGCCCAACGCCAGCAACAGGCGCCTCTCCGCAGGCGTGAAACTGCGGTTGTCCGGTGTGCCCAGCAGCAGCACGCCGAACACGCGCTCTTTGGCTTGCAGGCTGATCCCTACCACCGTGCGCAATTCCTGCCCCAGCAGCAACTGGCGCAAATGCCGAAACGATTCTTCTTTGTCCAGCGCCTCCCACAGGGAATCGCGCCACAGGTCGCGCAGCACTACGATGCCGCCAAGCCGCGCCACCAGCTTCACAATGTACTTGTCGAGGTCGTTTTCCTGAATGGTCGAGCAGAAAGAATCCCCCAGGCCGGTGACCACGATAGACGTAGGCCCGTCCGCTTCGCCGTAGTGCAAGCACAGCGCGCCGGCCGGGATGCGCACCACATTCAGGACGCGATCGAGCGCCTGCGCCAGCATTTTCTGAATCTCGCCGCCGACAAAACTCGATGTCGCCAGGTTCAGATTCGTGAGCGCCACCATGTTGCGCTCTACTCGACGCCGCTCCTCCTCGTACACCGCCATCAGCATCAGCACGCCGGAGAAGAGCTCCGGCAGAAGAACCAGCGGAATCAAATCGGTCTTGGCCAGCGGACCCAGACGCTCCTGAAAAACGGTGGCGACCCGCAGCATTCCCCATGCGACAAACACAATGGAGAGCAGTATGTCAGCCCGGGATTCTTGTTTGCGTCCTTCTTCCCAGAATGTTCGGGCAATCAAGAAGAAAAGCAGCGTGACGCCCAATCCCAGCGGAGCGCCAATCCAGTGTTGCGCGAATGCCAGCGCCCACACGGCCGCGGCCGCTACAGCCGCGATCAGCCAGCGAACCTGGAGACTCAGCCGGGCATACAGGCGCGCGGAAACATAAAAAGCCAGTGCCGCAAGCGCAAGCAGCCATTCATTCAGTATGTCAAACCATTTTGCGGTGGATGCCGACGGGTGCGCGAAATTGCTGACGGAGTGGAGAGCAATCAGCAGCCATCCGGCCGCCCAGACAAGCAGGTACTCCTGCCGCTTCTGCAGATAAACGTATGCAAAAAACGTCGCGAGCAGAAAAGCGCTTGCCAGGAGCACGACCGGGCTCATGTTCACATGGCTCAACAACTCAACGCTCCACGTCCATGACATTGCGGACTTCTCCAGAGAATAGCAGAAAATCTTGGAACGTCCTGTGGCGTGTCCAGCCGAGTTTCTTGGAGGTCAACGTCGGGTGAACTCACTGTGGCTGCCGAATTCCTGCCTTGTGCCTCGCCCGGCCAGCCTGCCAGGCCTGCGAAGAATATGACTGGCCCACCCCACAGGGTCAAGAGTACCCGAGTACCAACTCCCGCCATTTCATGGCCTTCCGCATTCTCGTGGCTCGATTTTGGCCGCTCGTTTCGCTAGTATTGATAATTTCCATGTTCACAAAGGGACGGAACTGAATGACCCTCTCGCAAAAACCGCGTGTCCGCTTTGCGCCCTCGCCGACCGGTTTCCTCCACGTTGGCGGCGCTCGAACCGCCCTCTTCAATTGGCTGTTCGTACGGCATGAGGGCGGCACTTTGCTCCTGCGCATCGAGGACACGGACGTCGAGCGCAACAAGCCAGAGCTTGTGGACGGAATTCTGGCAGCTTTGAAATGGCTGGGAACCGAGTGGGACGAAGGCCCGTTCTTCCAGTCGCAGCGCCTGGAAATGTATCGCGCCGCAGCCGAACGCATCCTCGCCAGCGGCGCAGGATTTGCCTGCTATTGCAAGCCGGCAGCGTACGCCGGTGGCGATGCAGCCGAAGAGCACGAGGGTGAAGGCGACGACGAGGGCGCAAAGGACACAAAAAACATCGCATGTCCCTGTCGGGACCTGACCGACGCCGATCGAGCCGCCAAGGAAAAAGAGGGAATTCCCCGCGCCATTCGCTTTCGTACTCCTCATGCCGGCACCACGAAATTTGAAGATGCCGTCTTCGGTTCGCGCGAGGTGCAGAACGCCGAAATCGAAGACTTCGTCCTGCTGCGATCCAACGGACTGCCCACGTATCAGCTCAGCGTCGTGGTGGACGACATCGACATGCGCATCACGCACATAATCCGCGGCGCCGATCATCTCTCCAACACGCCGAAGCAGGTGTTGATTTATCAAGCTCTCGGCGCAGCCCCGCCGATCTTCGCGCACGTTCCGCTCATCCTTGGGCCGGATCGCACGCGCCTTTCGAAACGCCACGGCGCCACAAGCGTCGGCTCGTATGCCGAGGAGGGCTTTTTACCCGAAGCCTTTCGCAATTTCCTGGCGTTGCTCGGTTGGTCGCCGGGCGAGGACTTGCAATTCCTCCGCACCAATGAATTGATCCAACGATTTACGCTGTCAGGCATCAGCCGCACGAATGCAATTTTCGATCGCGCCAAGCTCGAATGGTTCAACACACAATACCTGCAGCGACCACGGGTCGAGGAGCTGCTTCCCTACGTCGAAGCGGGATTGAAGCGCGCGGGATTGTGGGAGAGTTCTGAAGCAAGCCGCGATCCCGCCTGGTTCGCGCGCGCGGTGGATTTGATCCGCCCGCGCACTCGCTTGCTGACGGACTTCAGCGGCTGGGCTCGCGCATTTTTCACCGACGATTTTGAGTATGACCCCGAGGCACGCGAGAAATTCTGGAAGGACGAAAAGTTGCCCGCACTACTTTCCAAGCTGACAGATGCTCTTGCCGCGCTCCCCGACTGGAATCACGACGCTTGCGACGCTGCACTCCGCGGCGTTGCAGCCGCCGAAGGCGTAAAAGCCGGCCTGCTCATCAACGCAACGCGCGTCGCCATCGTAGGCCGCGCCGTCGCGCCGCCACTGTTCGAGACAATGGTTGTCCTCGGCAAAGATCGCGTGATCGCACGCCTGCGTCGCGCGCTCGAGTTTCTTTACTCGCGTTGATCCAATCACCTGCGCAGAACTAATGTGGAGAGTTTGCCGCGGAAAAAACTTCCGGATGAACCGCGCGCGATTTTGCCCCGCTGCTAGCTACCTCTAATCTCACCTCGACGGGAACTTTCACCGGCTGCAAACACGTCGTGTCGTTGCAAGCCTGATATCGCAGCGTAATCGGAATCGTCGTAGCGCCAATCGCCGCATCATTTCCCGCAGCGAGGCGCAGCCGGAACGTCACGGTGCCTGTGTACACGTCCAGCGGCTTGTTCGGCGAGAAGGAAAATTTCTCGAGCCGCCCGTCAGGATAGATCGTGTCGCGTAGTTGAATGCCCGCCGGAAGTTGCGCCGTTACCGACGTAGGAATCAAATATTGATCGCTAGGATTGTGCGAATTCATATGGAAGCCTCGCGCGATTTCCGCCACGATGGCGATTTGAAACTCTTTGCCACGCGGCACCGGCACGAGCGAAACATACGCCGTGGGTTTCACGACTGCCGACGGATTCGGAAGAGCCTGCGAGTTTTCCGGAGGTTTGCCCGCCCCGCCCGAAACATCGAACGGCGCGATGCCGCCGAGCAGCAACAGAACAAAGAGGATCGCCGATCCGCGGAATCGCATGCGCGGCTAGACCTGCACCGCGAGCCCGAGCTTTTCACTGAGGATTCGGCTCATCACCTGATTCATTGTTTCGCCCGTCTTCTCCAGCACAAACGTCTGCGCCGTATCCGACCAGGCCAGCTTGAAGCTTGTCGACAACGCCGAAATCCAAATTTGCCGCACCGGTGTGTTGGGGCTGATGACGAAGCGCGTCTCGTCCTCATCTTCGAATTCGATCTCGAGCTTGCCGCTCCCGCCCTCGACTTCGAATTCGTGCTCGTCGCCAAGCTCGGCCAGGCGTTTGCGCAAACTTTCAAACGCCGCGCTGCATTTTTTGTTGAATTCTTGTTCGTCCATCATGGCTTTGGCAGGTTACCGCAGTTTTGCGAGCCGGAGCAAGACGACCACCTCCGCCTGCGTGTCGATTGGTCAGTTAAAGCAGCTCTTTGATTTCCTTCTCCAGCTCGTCGTGGCTCACCAGCCCCAGGAATCGCTTGTGAATTTTTCCGTCGCGGCCCACCACCATCGTCGTCGGCAGCCCGATCAATCCGCCAAATTTCGAAGACAGGTCGTCATTCCCAATCAAGATGGGATAATTCATGGCCATCTTCTTGCCATCCACGTCGAACTGCGTCTTTTCGACGTAAGGGCCCACGACGCTCTTGCCCTCGTCGTCCATCGCCACGCCAAGCAGCGTGAACCCCTTGTCCGCGTACTTCTCCTGGAATCCAATCATCCACGGAATTTCGATCTGGCACGGCTCGCACCAGGTGGCCCAGAAATTTATCACCACAACTTTGCCCTTCAGGTCCGCGAGCCTCACGTCCTTGCCCTGCAGATCTTTGAATGTAACGTCCGGCGCATCCTGCAAGGTTTTCTTTGACGCATCATTTGACGCCTTGCCATTCCCCCCCGCCGAAGCTTTGAAGAGTCCGGTGGAGTTGCATCCGGAAAAGTCTGTCGCAACAATCGTCAGCATGACCAGGAACAGAAAAATATGTGCAGACTTCTTCATTCGCAGCGCTCCCACTACAAAGAAAACTTGTTCAAAAATGTCAGCTTACCCGAAAGCCACGTCAGCCGATTCAGAAAAACCAGCCCACCAACTCCGAGCAAAAGAACTCCGCTGAATACTTCGACCGTATGCAGGTGTCGCCGAAACCTTTGATAAAACTTCAAGAATCCGCCAATCCCCAGCGCCGTGATTAGAAACGGAATCGCCAGCCCCGCCGAATAGCAAGCCAGAAGAAAAACTCCCTGCCAGATCGTCTCGCGCGTCGCCGCGATCCCCAGCACACTCGCCAGGATCGGCCCGATACACGGCGTCCACCCGAACGCGAATGCGAAGCCCATCAGAAATCCGCTGGTGGCGCCCGGCTTGCCGCCCAGATTGCGGAAATGGACATCGCGATTTAGCCAGCGCGTCATGGATGGACCCAGCAGGAAGATGAGGGAGATCGAATAGAGTTGAACAGCTTTGATCGAAGCGCCGGCGATTCCGGGCCACGCGCTGAGCACGGCCCCCAACACAACCAGCAACACACCCACTGCGAGGCCTACGCGCACGGAAATTTTCGCCAGCCATCCCACCAGGTGCAGCCCAAAAAGAATGATCAGCGCGCCGGCAAGCGGCGCAAGTAGATTCCGATTCCGCAACAGAAACGATCCCACAGCGCTCGCCGACGCGCCGAACGCGATGAACACCATCGAAAATCCCAAAACAAATGCCAGCGCGGACGTCAGCAGTCCGCCACGCGGCGTTTTCCCTTCCTTAAGCTGCTCCACGCCGATTCCCGATAGCATCGAAATGTAGCCGGGGACCAGCGGCAGCACACACGGCGAGAGGAACGATACGAGCCCCGCAAGAAATGCCGCGAATATGGAAACTTCCATCAGTTGATGCGCGCCTTTTTCATGCTTCTTAGATGTCTGAGAATCGCCCCGGCTTCTCCCTGAAATCCAATTTTCCCACATCCCTTAGACGCGCGCCCATCCTTTTTGTCCGCCTCGCACGCAAGTAAGATTCCGCCAGGTGGAGTGAATAGGCGCCTTTCCGCGGTGCCGCTTCTTTCGACGCATCGCTGTAAGCGACTGAAAAGACTGCGTAATGCGCGAATTGCCCGTTGGCCCACCGCATGCATTTGTACCCCCCGCGGGCCCGCTCGCTGGAGCCGGGAACGGCAAAGTAATTTGCCGCAGGCGGTCGCGGGCCCGTTACATCGCTCGGCGGGGAGTTAGCCATGACGCCAAACCAAGTGACAGCAGCGCGCATCGTCGCAGCATTCGCCGCCGTCGCTCTCTTCACATTTTCAGAGAGGACTCTGGCAGCCGACGCCTTGGCCGTCTTCTTGACGATTGCCACCATCGCGCTCGACGGCGTTGACGGCTATCTCGCGCGAAAGCGCAACATGGCCACGCCGCTTGGGGCGCAGTTCGACATCCTCGGCGACCGCGTGGTCGAGAATCTCTTCCTCACATTTTTCGCGGTCAGCGGCCTGATCTCTCTCTGGGTGCCCGTTCTCTTCTTCGTTCGCGGCACTTTGACGGATTTTCTTCGCAGCCTCGCCGCTCGCACAGGACGCACGGGCTTCGGTCGCAACTCCATGCTTGAGACATGGTGGGGACGCAGCCTAGTGGCTTCGCGCGCCAGCCGCGCCGCGTATGCCGTCCTCAAGTGCGTTTGCTTCTGCTACCTCGGGCTGCTGCTCTCGCTCGCGCATGTGCCGGCGGCCTGGTTTGACGCAACGACTCGCCTCCGGCTCGCTGGCGCAGGTCAGGCGCTCGTCGCGGCAACCGTTATTTTCTGCGTCGTGCGCGCCCTCCCCGTAATTTGGGAAGGCCGCCGGTACCTCGCAGCCGGTGAAAAAGCATCTTCGCCCGCGGTAATTCAAGTGACGCAATGATCGTACCTGCGAAAATCGGCGCGTTCTTCGATCTCGATGGAACACTAATCCCCGCGCCATCACTCGAGTGGCGGTTTCTTGCTCATCTTCTTGCGCACGAAGAAGTCAGCCGCGCGAATCTGATCCTCTGGCTCCGGCACTGTGCAAAAAACATTTTGCGTGATCGCCATGCCGCTATCGAAGCCAACAAACTCTATCTCGCTGGACTTCCCGAATCGCTTTTGGCCGAATGGACTGCTGCGGGTGCGCCGAATTCGCCGCCCTTCTTTCTCCGGGGCATGGCGCGGCTTGCCTGGCACCACGCTCAAGGCCATCGCGTTTTTCTCGTCACCGGCACGCTCGCGCCGCTCGCGCGCGCGATCGCCCGGAATCTCCCGTGTCCTGTCGAAATCATCGCCAACGAACTGGAAGTCCTCGATGGCCACTGGACCGGCTGGCTCGCACGCGAGCACATGGGCGGGAAGGCAAAGGCCGACGCCATCCAGGCGCTCGCCACGCGAAACGGTCTCGAGTTGCGCCAGAGCCACGCCTACGGCAACTACGTGGCTGATCTCCCCATGCTGGAGTCCGTCGGAAACCCTGTGGCCGTCAATCCATCAAGGCGGCTCGCGCACGTCGCGCGGACACGCGGGTGGCCGATTTACAAATGGCGCGAATCGCTGACATCTGCGAAGACTACGCACACGCGCTTGTTTACACCAACGGAGGCGCGATGAAATCTCTGCACCAGTTTCCCTGCGCAGATGCAGTTCCCGATCATTCGATTTCCTGGCCCCGCGAGACACAGACTTTTGGCGCGACGACTCTTCCCCGTGGCCTCGCTGAAATCTGGCGCGCTTGCGGCGCTTTCGAATGGGTGACGTTCGGGTACCTGGCGTGGATGAACGTAGTCCTGGCCGTTTTTCACCGCAACGTCGCGCACGCCGCGATGTACATCGTGGTGCACGTGTGGCTGTGCCTCGGAATCATTTGCCTCGCCTGGGCCGCGGCGCATTCGAACAATCCAGTCCTGCGCTTCGCTCGCTCCTGGTATCCGCTGCCGCTCTACATCGGCTTTTTTGAGGAATTGGGCGGGTTGGTGCACATGATTTTCCACGGATGGTTCGATCGCTGGCTGATTCAATTCGATTACGGCTTCGCAGGCGTGCACCCCTACGTCTGGCTGACTCGCTTTTCCAGTCCGGCGATGAACGAACTCATGCAATTCGCGTACATGACATATTTCTTGTATCTAGTTATCCTTCCCCTCATTCTTTACGCAAGCAAGGATCGTCTCGCCTTCTGGACCGTGATGGTCTCAACGGCCGTGGCGCACTACTCGGTGTACGTCATCGCGGTGTTATTCCCCATCGAGAGCCCTCACTTTTCGCTCGCGCCGCTTGAAACGAAGTCACCAGCGGGCGGATATTTCACGGCCACAATTGATTTCATCGAACGCATCGCGCGCGTCCACGGCGCCGCATTCCCGTCAGCGCACGTGGCCGGTTCCGTGGTCGCCCTCCTCGCGGCCTATCGCTTCCGGCGATGGCTCTTCTGGGTTTGCCTGCCATTTTTCGCGAGCATGTGCGTCGCCACCGTTTATGGCCACTATCACTATGTTGCAGATGTGCTCGCCGGGATCGCCATGGGCGCGATCGGCTTTGCTGCGGGCACTTGGCTGATGGATAGAAAAGGCGCGCTCGCTGAAATCGCGGATTAATGGTGCGTCGGCGTCAGCTTAGAATCGGATGCCGCTTGTGCCACTCCGTGGCGTCTTCATAGGCCAGCGCAATCGCGAGCAAACGCGCCTCGCTCCAGTGCGCCCCCATCAACTGAAGCCCGATGGGCAGGCCCGCACGCGTGAATCCGCAAGGAATCGAGATGGCCGGATCGCCTGTAAGATTGGCCGGGCGATTTAAGCGCACCAGCGCCGACCGTACAGTTTCTTTCTCGCCTTCTATCATCAATTCATTTTCCCCAATCCGCGGCGCGGCGATGGGCAGTGCGGGTGCAATAATCGCGTCCACACGCGCGTATGCGGCCTGAAATTCCTTCTCGATCTCACCTTTCACCGCAAAAGCATTCAGATAATCCACGGCGCGCACCTCGCGCCCCATCTCGAGCCTCTTGCGCACGTCCTCACCATACTCAGCCGCGCGCGCCGGGAAAAAACCCTGCGACTCGTGGTAACGCGTCGCCTCGGCCATCGCGATATTCGTGCTCGGGTCAACCGAGTCGGCCAGATGCGGCAGCGAGACTTCCTCGATGCGCGTACCAAGGGATTCCAGCGTTTTTCCCGCCGCGTCAATAGCCCGCCGCACCTCCGCGTCCACGCGATCAAAAAGATATTCTTTCGGCCAGCCGAGCCGAAACCGTCGGGGAATACTTTTGCGGAATTTCCGGTGGTCAGGCGCCTGAGCGCCCTTCGGATATTTTCCCGCAACGGCCTGCAGCACGATGCAAACGTCAGTCACAGTGCGCCCAAGGGGCCCGGCATGATCCATCGTCTCCGCCAGCGGCACCACTCCCGCCACGCTCACCAGTCCATACGTTGGCTTCAACCCCACGATTCCGCAAAGCGACGCCGGAATTCGAATCGAGCCGCCCGTGTCTGTCCCCATCGAAGCAAAACCCATTCCCGTCGCAACAGCAACAGCAGAACCGCCGCTCGAGCCTCCGGAAATCCTTTCTTGCGCCCAGGGATTGCATACCGGCCCGTAATGAGGATTTTCATTTGTGATCCCATAGGCAAACTCGTGCATGTTGGTCTTGCCGAGCAGGATCGCCCCCGTGTGCGCAAGCCGGCTCGCCACGATACTGTCCTCGTCCGGCACGAAGTTCGCCAGGATTTTCGAGCCTGCGGTGGTGCGGATCCCACGCGTCCAGAAATTGTCTTTGAGCGAGATGGGAATGCCATGAAGCGGCCCGCCCGCGTCTCCGCGGCGAATCGCCCGCTCCGCCGCGCTTGCTTGACGCCGCGCCTCGTCCGCCACAATCGTGAGAAACGCATTCAGCATGGGATTCCCGCGCTCGATGCGCGCCAGCGCCGCATCAACCAATTCGACGGGCGAGATTTCCTTTTTTCGCAGCAGCCGTCCGGCCTCTTCAATCGAAAGAAATTCCAGCGGCGATTGCGAAAAGGAGGGCACTCTGCTCCTCTAAAATATTTTTTCCTGACGCCGCAGATTTCCCACTGAACCTAGGTTGGCAACCCGGAACACAACCCCGAATCGGTTCTCATTGCGGATCGTCCCAAACGAGAACCGGCGGTATTCAAAACCAAGACCGCAGCAGGCGCCGTTGTACGACAATTCCGCCACCTGGTTTTGAAATGCGCCCTGAGTGAAGTCGTAGCTCACGCCAACAGCCGCATTCCACCCCCGGCGGTTCAGATCACCATAGCCGGCCAGCGCGCGCAATTGCTCCGAACGTCCTACGAAATGGAAGCCCGGCGGGTTCTGGGATGCGGGGGTTGGAAGGTTGATGGTCGAAAATTGTGCCAGCGTGATGAACGACTCCTTGTACGGCTTGAGTTTCGCGAGCGTGCCGATCGCTGTCATCTGGTTCCGCTTGGGGTCGTAATCAATTCGCAGTTGCGTGTCGAATCGTTTCCCGGGAGTGATGCGCAGATCGCTCACAATCGGAGAAAAATTTTCAGGTTGAACGGAGAAAGCAAATGGGGTCAGCGCATCAAGGGTTTGAAATACGTTTCGCTGGCCGGCCACCAGCACCCCGCCAAACGTGGGATCGAAGAAATATTTCTGCGCCAGCCGCCAGCTTACCAGTTCTTCGGCTTCGCCTGTGTTGCCTCGGCGATAGAGCCGCTGCGTGATTCCATATTCCACTTCGTTCGTGTCGGTCAGCGTTTCATCCTCATCGAAACGGATGGTCCGCTGGAAATCGTCCACACCGGTGACGTAGCGATAGACGATGTCGGGCTCAATCACGTGCTTCCACTTCGTGTCCGGGCCGCCCCACACGCGCTCGATCGTCGGTGGCCTCAGGTCCACCGAAACCTCCTCCGTAGTGCGGAAAAATCCGTGAGCGTCGAATTCGCCGTTTTGCAATTGACCGCCGTAGTAAGTGGACCGCACCGTAAAGCTTGGCGTCACACCCAGCCATGGCCCCCAGTGCAACGGCAGCGTCACGCTCGGGGCATACTCGCTGCGCGTTACGAACCCGGGCGTGATGAATGGCGTAACCGCCTCGCCCTTGTGCACCGCCCCGGTAAATACGTCGAAGGAAAAATAAAGCGGAATCTGCGGCAATGGCGCCTGATCCACGGAGCTGAATCGCCCTTCCGGCGCGGTTCGCAACGTAATTGTAGACTGCGGCGTGGCGCTCAGAAAGTTTTGATAGCTAAGCGCCGCAATGTTCGCGCTGAAGCCGCGGAAATTGTTCGTCAGGAACGCCGTGTCGCGCACCTCGGAATTCACCGCCTGCGTAAACGTCTCCGCAAACGCCAGCCGAAAAGTCAGCGAGCTCAGCTGATTCAGATCCGCAACGAGGCGCCAGCCATCCGGCAGTGGCCCCGCAAACCCGAAGTGGAAATCATGGCCACCCTGTTTCAGCGGCGGTGCATTCTGCTGCTCCAACCCGCGATCTATCACGCCAAAATAACTGGTTTCCAGCCGCGCACCCTCCCATGGACGCATCCGCAGCTCGCCCTTCTGGCTCCAGCCTCGGAGGCTGTAGTAGTCCCCTCCCACCGTCGTGTCCATCCAATCCAGCGGCGCCCAGTAAAAAGCCTCTCCAATCACATACCCTTTCTGCGAACTATGCCCGGGGTCGGGAATCATGAATCCGGAATCGCGCTTCTTTTCGGCGGGAAATGTTGCGTAGGGAAGATAGAGAATGGGAACAGACAGCACCCGAAAGTTTCCGTTCTCGAGATGCACCGATTTTTGCAGCCGCACCGTCGCGCTCGGCGCATAAAATTTCCAAGTCGGCCGCCCCGGGTCGCACACCGTCAGCCAAGATTTATGCAGCTCGTAGGTCTGATCGTCGATCCGCTCCACTTCCTGCGCTTCCACATACAGCGGATTCGGACTGACGAGCAGCGTCGGCAGCGGGCGCCGCTGCAGCGCAAATGTGGCGCGCACGTGGTGAAAAGTTCCCCGCCCCATGCGCAATTCATAGCGCGCATCCTCCGCTTCCACGTGCTGTGTCATGAAATCCAGTTGGACGTTTCCGCGCGCGGTGATTACCTGCGTCTCGCTGTCGTACGCCACGTGGTCCGCTCGCAGCCGAGCATTTTCGTAGTGCACATCCACGTGGCCGTCCGCGTAGAACATTTTTCCCACCTGGCTCTGCTGGTCCGCTTCGAGCGTTGCTTCGCTTGAAGCAGCGGCTCCCAGCGGGGAAGGCTTTGGGGGGTGTTGTGAGTCAGATTTCGAAGCAACCTTGTTCGAAGGTTTGGCGGTCTCTTGCCCCAGTGCGCCGCGCAACGGTGCAATTACAACGAGTAGAACTGCTGCCTGGAGAGCGAATCTGCGGAGAGCTTGCAAGACCGTCGCGTTCGGCATCGCCTGAAAAGGTCCGAAAAAATGCCCCCGAAAAGCCCCTGAAAAAGAAAGTTGAGCCTAACATGCGGCTCCCTCTCCGGCAATCACCGTCACCAGAACTCGTCTCAAGATAGGTCTTTCAGGGGGTCGGAGCTTCAGCTCCGACATATCGCGCTCCGAAAACAAAGGGCCACAGCCCCTGAGGAATTTCTCGACCCCTCCCCGGGTTGTCTGTTACGCGACATCCCCTCTCGCCCAACTCGTGCTCCGCCACGCACATCCGTGCTAGCATAGACAGGTTCCGCCACTGGAACCTCCGCAGCGCAAAACGGACCAGTGATTCGAATATGCTCGCAGTGTGGCGCCCTCACGCTTGAGGACGTCGAAAAATGTTCCTTCTGTGATTTCCCGTTTGTCGAAGACCGCACCACCTTACAAGAGCCGGTAGCCGTTGCCGCCTCCGAAACCGCGGTCGAGCCCGAATGGCGCCGCGAAGTCAGCCGCCGCTTGTTCGAATACCGCACGCGCCACGGCCGCCTGCATCCCGGCGAACATCAATCCGGGCTGCCCTTCTCAACCGAGCTCGGCCTCGACGACGAAGAAGCCCGCAATCGCCCGCGCCCCGCCGCGCGCCAGCGCCAAACCGAGCGCATGGAAATCCGCATCCAGCCCGAGCTCGACTTCTCGACCTCCCATCACGATCGCGCGCACCCGCAAACCGCCCTCGTGCCCGTCGCCGATCTCGCCGACCGCCGTGCCGCCGGCATGCTCGACGCCCTCTTTCTCGCGCTGACCGCTGCCGGATTCCTCGGACTCTTCCGTTCGCTCGGCGGCCAAATCCTCTTCGAAAAAGTGGACGCCATCGTTTATCTCACCGCGTTCTACCTGCTCTATTCGCAATATTTTTTTCTGTTCACCACTTTTGCGGGCGCCACACCGGGAATGCAGCTTCGCGGTTTGACCATCGTCTGCCTCGACGGCACTCTCCCCGACACGCGCCAGCTCCTGTGGCGCAGCTTCGGCTACATGCTCTCCGGCGCAACGCTGATGCTCGGCTACCTCTGGGCACTCTGGGATGAGGACCATTTCACCTGGCAGGACCGCATCTCGCAAACCTACATCACCGCCGCCGCGCCCATCCTGGACTCCGATTCTCTCGGCGCCCGCTCTGCCCACCACACCCTCGCGCACAAATGATATCTCGCCTTTCGTTTTCATCCCGCCTGTCCGCCGCAGCCTTGGCGTAGGCGGGCGCTCCATCCGCCGCCATCTGCTATTATGCGCAGCGGTGAATGTGAATGGCTGAAGGGCCTAACAAAGCCCCGAAGAAAATGTCGGCCGGTAAGGTCGCGAAAAAGTCGACCGGTAAGGTCGCGAAAACATTGCGTGGCAAGATCGCGCTCGTAGCCGGAGCCACCCGCGGCGCCGGCCGAGGAATCGCTATCGCCCTGGGCGAGGCGGGCGCGACTGTTTACTGCACAGGCCGCAGTTCCCGCCGACGCACACGCGGACAGCACTCCACGCCCGGCCGCCCTGAAACCATCGAAGAAACAGCCGAACTGGTCACCGCCGCCGGCGGCCGCGGCATTGCCGTCAGGGTGGACCACACAATTCCAGCGGAAGTGAAAAAGTTGGTCGCCCTCATCAAACGACGCCACAAAGGACTCGACATTCTGGTCAATGACGTGTGGGGCGGCGACGCGCTCACCGAATTCGGCAAGCCGTTCTGGACCGTCAACCTCGATAACGGCCTGCAGATGCTCAAGCAGGCCATCCATTCGCACATCATCACTTCTCACTACGCCGTTCCGCTGATGCTCGCCCGAGGAAAAAAAGGAAAAGGTCGCGGAGGAATTATTTTCGAGATCACCGATGGCGATGCCTTTTACTACCGCGGCAACATTTTCTACGACCTGGTAAAAATTTCCGTCATCCGTCTGGCCTTCGCCATGGCGCGCGAGCTGCGCAAGCGTGCCATCACGTCGGTCGCCTTGACTCCGGGCTTCTTGCGTTCAGAAGCCGTCCTCGACCATTTCGGCGTCACCGAGTCCAATTGGAAAGACGTCGGCAAGAGAGACCGCCCGAACGCAGCCGATCAAAATGACTCCTCTGCAGATTTCATGGTCTCCGAATCGCCGCGTTACATCGGCCGCGCGGTCGTAGCGCTTGCCGCAGATCCAAAAGTGAAAAAGAAGAGCGGGCGCGTCTTCAGTTCCTGGGCGCTGGCCCGCGAATACGGATTCACCGACCTCGACGGCGCCCAGCCCCACTGGGGCAACCACGCCAGAAAGGAATACGGAAAATACAAAATCTGCGACGACCGATTTTATTCCTACTGGGTTCCCGGCCTCATCGAACTGATTTTCCCCGATTGGTTTTCCCCGTGAGTCTCGCTTCCGGTTCATGGTGTCATCCCGAACTCAGTCGCGCCTATTGCGAATGGGGGAGAGGGATCTGCTCTTGCTTCCTCCTGCTCTGCCACTTTTCTTGTGCCGCCGCTCTTCATCTCCCGCCAGTTTCCAGCACTCTTGAGATTCTGGCGCGAATTCCGCTGACCCATTCGCAAAGGGACACGCGCGCGAACATGGCGCATTCCTCCAACTCGCTTGACCTCAAACGAGATAGCACCATCCAGCGACGCAACAATCTTTTCGAATCCAGCGCGCGATTCGCTAAGTCGAATAAGGCTGGAGGTTAATATGGCAAACAAAATATCGCACTTCGCGCTGGCCGTCGTGCTCGCGGCAGGATTCGCGGCACCGGCGCTTGCGCAGAACACAAATTGGAAATTGGACTCCGATCATTCCACCGGCCGGCTCACTCTCAGTTCCACTGCCGACCCAGACGCAACATTTGAAACCGGCATTGCGCGTGTAAAGGGATCCGTGAATTTGGATGCAACTTCGCTTTCGAATTCCTCGTTCGATTTCATAATCTATCCCGCTGATCAGGACCCGGCCTCAATCAACAAGGACGGCAGCTTGAATGCCGCCGAATTCTCGAATGCCCCTCGCTCGACCGTCATCACATTCCGCTCGAAAGAAGTGAAACTCACCGGCGACGGCGATCTTGCGGTCACCGGCAATCTCACGCTCACGCACCTCGAACGGCCTGCGCTCATCACCTACAGTGAAGCGTACGACGGGCCCGTGTACGGCGAACCCGAAGTGCGCACCGCTACTCGCGAAGTGGTGTTTGTGTTTGACCGCGCGGCTGCTGCTGCGGCTAATGCCGGAAGCAGCCGGAAATTGAAGCTCGCCGCATCCGCCACCATCAAGACTGAGGATTTTCCAGGGCTCTTCGAAGCCGTCACCGACCTGAACTGGCCGGTCGTCGTCGAGGACGAGGACTGCAAGGCGCCCGCCACCATCGGCGAGGAATATCACGGCACATCGTGCACTGGCACGCCGGTCGTCGTCTCTTCCCGCCCGTCGTCTTCGTTCACCATCGGTGAGGATTACCCCGGACCGGACCTCGACGCGCCGCGCGTCCGCGACAACGTTAGCATCGCCTTGAATCTCGAACTCACGCGCGATGCTTCCGCGGCCGCCAAAGCCTCCGGCAACTAATGCAACCTGGTTCGTGACCATGTAAGCAGAGGGCTCCTGTTCATCAGGGGCCCTCTGTCCTTTTCCTGCCTACTTACCGCCGGCATCTTGCCGGCTTCCTTCCTCTTGCTCTCACTTCACGCACACGCTGTCACGATTGCGGGCTGGATGGCCGAAGTTGAAGTCGAATTAATGCTGTCTCGCAAGTTCGGTACTAAGTTTGCGCAAGACCTGAAGAAGGCTATTGGAAATGGAACTTTACAAATACTCGATGCGGCGGCATTTTCCAAGTACGTTCCCGGTCACGTGGCCAAGGGAGTTTTTGGAAATTTTCAAACGTTGGGGTTTCAATTCAACAAGTACGCCCACCGTGGCGAATCGTTTACTCTAGCAGCGGCTGTCACTCTCGATGTTCCCGCTCTCAGTAACGACAAGAGTGCTCTAGACGCTCTGGATTTCAACGGAATGGTTTTGCCGTCCCCGGTTCTTCGCACGTTTGATCTTCTCTCGTTTTGCTTTCAAGTCGGGGCCTTGGAAGAAAAGCATTGCGACGGCGCTCGGAAAGAGTTGAGGCAAAGAAATGAGCACGTCCCCGGCCCATTCCAAAACGCTTAATTCATCGACGGCCTCAAGCATTTTTCTCCTCGCATGCTTGATACAGCAAGGCCACGTATCGGAGCACTCCCTCGACCCGGCCCCCGGGTACACCGCAGTAATCTCAGTCACTCGAATCTAACAGCGCCTTTGACTGTTTCCTCAGGCATCCACAGCCTCGTACCTTTGCACTCTGCGTTTCGCCGTGCGATGTTAAATCAGGAGCATTGTGACCATCCGATGAGGATGGTCACCCTGAGCGAACATCGTGAGCCGAAGGGTCTGTATATGAACTTAATGACGGGCGCGGCGAGACCTGTTAGGGCCACACTTCATTCCGCCGAAGCACTGTGGAATTGCGAACTGGGTTCTAACATCCAACGTCTAACCACTAACGTCCAGAAGGCGAAGAAAAGGCTAATCGCAATGACGATCCGACAAGGATCGGCATCCCGAGCGACCAACGGGAGCCGAGGGACTCTTTCCCTGGTGAAAGACTTCAAGGCGAAGAAAAGGCTAATCGCAATGACGATCCGGCAAGGATCGGCATCCCGAGAGACCAACGGGAGCCGAGGGACTCTTCCTCTGGTGAAAGACCTCAAGGCGAAGAAAAGGCCAATCGCAACACATGCCAAATTAGAATTTGAGCTAACTAATTGCAATCACAGCCTGTTAACAATTTCTAATCGCAACAAAAAACAGCGTTTCTGCCGCGGCTCCTACTGCGAGCTCCGCGGATCGCGGGCCACGAATCAACCCATTTCTAATCGGTACACAGTACAAATAGAAATCGTCGCAACTGGTAGAAAACAAACGAGAGCCTCCAATTCTAATCGGTACAATTTCCGGGGGTCTTCGATCAGCTTTTGGCGTTCACGATTCTCAGTCCCCTCGCCCCTCACCCCTCGCCTGCCCGACGTAGCCTTGGCGAAGGAGGGTCACTCACCACTAGCCACCATTGCGACACCAAGACCGTCTAATCCCTCGCGGCCAGTGCTACAATGGTTGATTCGAACGCGGTATCGGCTTGAAACGGCCGCGGGCGCTGCGGCATCAAAAGACCTTGGGGTGGGGAAGAGGGAAACTGAATGAGCTCTTTGGCGAAAAAAATCGTAGTCGCGTTGTCAGTCCTGGTGATTGCTTACGTCACAACCGGCTACGTCCTGGGCCGCTCCTCGGATGACAAAGCTTACCGCGCGCTGACGGTGTACAGCGAAGTCCTCGATAAAATTCAGACCCAGTATGTGGACGATCCCAACATGCGCCAGGTGACCAGCGGCGCCCTCCATGGCCTGCTCGACTCGCTCGATCCCCAATCCGCCTACATGAGTCCGCTCGAATACAAAGATTTCAAAGAGAAAAGCGCATCAAGTGCAAAAGGCGAAGCCGGCCTGGCCCTCACCAAACGCTTCGGATATGTGGCCGTGATCGGTGTCCTGCCGGATAGCCCCGCGCAAAAGATCGGCTTGCACCTCGGCGATGTGCTCGAAAAAATCGCGGGATTCACCACCAGCCAGATGGCCATTGACCAGGCGCATCTCCTGCTCAGCGGCGAGCCGGACTCGGTTGTAAAGCTCTCCGTGATCCGCCGTGGCAAAGCGGAACCTCAGGATATGGAATTGCGGCTTGCGAAACTCGCGCCGCCGAAGCTGGTCGAAGACCGGCTGGAAGGTGACATCGCCTATCTCCGCGTCCGCAGCTTCAGCCCGGGCACAGCAAAACAGATTCACGACAAGCTCGCGCAATTCGAGCAAAAGGGCGCGCACAAATTAATTCTCGATGAGCGCGATTGCGCTACGGGCGACATCCAGGAAGGAATTTCCACCGCGCAACTTTTCCTCTCGAGCGGCACGATCGCGACGCTCAAGGGACAAACTGTCACGCCCGTCGTCTATTCCGCCGACGCAGCTAAAGTCGAGTGGACCCAGCCGATGACTGTGCTCATCGGAAACGGCACGGCAGGGCCTGCTGAAATCGTCGCCGCCGCCGTTGCGGACAACAAGCGCGGCGCCACGGTCGGCGAGCGCACCTATGGCACTGCTTCGATGCAGAAGCTGGTCCAGCTTGACGACGGCTCCGCGCTGATCCTGACCGTCGCGAATTATTACACGCCCAATGGAAAAGAAATTCCGGCGGATGGCGTCGTGCCGACCGCAGAAGCGCGTCCTTCCGCTGATGACATCGCGGCGCTGAATGACCAGAGCGCGCCGTCCGGGCAGGTCGTCTCGCCCGATGATCCGGTGATCAAGAAGGCGGTGGATATTCTCCAAGGTGTAGCTCCGGCCGCCGCGCGAAAGGCCGCCTAAGCCGTCGTGACACGATCGCGCGGGCGCTTGAGCGCGCCGCCGAATTTTTTGAAGAAACCTTTTTTCTGCCTCACTGCCCTCGCTTTCCTCGCGATGATTGGGTGTGAAAAAAAACTGCTGACGAAGCCGGAACTCCGCGCCATCACAACTGAAGTCGTCGCTGCCGCAGAGAAAGTGACGCAGCGAAAATCTGAGATCACGATTCGCCCAGAGCATCAGCCGTTCCAGCGCGCAGCAGGCCAACTTCCCGCCGACAATATTTACGTCAGCCTCACCGACCCGTCGCAGACAAGCGCTCTGGCGCGCGCACTCGATCAGATCGCTCGCCGCCACAAGCTCGAAATTGTCGAGACTTCTTCCGGCGGCGTGTTGCGCTTCGACTACACGTTCAACCGAGCTCGCACGCACACGATTCACGTGGTCACTCCACTCGCATCCCGCGCTCGCCCGCCTGCGAAGCAGGGCGCTGCAAATGCGCGGCTCGCCATCATCCTCGATGATTTTGGATATGACCGCGCTGCTGCCGACACTTTGCTCGCGCTTCCGTTTCCGCTCACCGTCGCCGTGATTCCTCATCTGCCGCTCTCAACGGAGGTTGCTGAAGAAGCTTACCGCCGTGGTGATCAAGTGCTGCTCCATCTCCCGATGGAATCGGAAAGCAACGGCGCGAAGCCCGAGGAAATCGAATTGCATGTGGGCATGACAGAAGGACAGGTAAACGAAGCGCTTGCCGGAATGCTCGATTCGGTGCCGCACGCTGTCGGCGTGAACAATCACCAAGGCTCGCGCGCGACCGCTGACCCTGCGCTCATGCAAGCGCTGATGCCGGCGCTTCGGCAGCGCGGCCTTTTTTTCATCGATAGCCGCACGACAGCCGAGACGGTTGCTTACGATACAGCAGAGCGCGATGGCGTTCGCGCCGCGTCACGAAAAGTTTTCCTCGACGACGCGCCGACGCGCGAGGCGATTCTCGCGCAACTTGATTTGGCCGCGCGCGATGCCCAACGCGACGGCTCGACTATCGCCATCGGCCATCCACACGCCGCCACAATCGCCGCGCTCCGCGAAGGCGTTCCGCGCCTCGAAGCTCGCGGCATCCATTTGGTCTTTGCGTCGGATGTGGTTCGGTAGCGGTGCTTCGCACTCGCGCGTCGCAGGCTACGGCTTGAATCCGACGCTGCGCCAAAGATCCGCGCAGTTGTACATCGTCCCGTTGGTGACGACGAATTCCACCTTGCGAATATTCCGGATGTTTTCGAGCGGATTGCCGTTGACGATGATCACGTCCGCGCGCTTTCCCGGTTCCACTGTTCCCAGTTCCTTATCGAGTCCCATCGCTCGCGCCGGAACAATCGTGGCCGCCTGAATTGCTCCCATCGGTTTGAAGCCGGCTTGCACGTACAATTCGATCTCGCGGTGCAGGCTGTGGCCCGGCACGGCCTGATCCGTTCCCGCCACCACTGGAATTCCTGCGCGATGCAGCGCGCCCACAATCGCAACATCCTTGTCGAACACCTTCTGAAGCATTTCCGTCAACGGAGAAGGCGCCCTGCTGCCAGAGAGTTGTTCGGCAAGTTCTGGCGGCACTTTATTCACGCCCGGCTCGAAGCTGGCCGGTGGCTTCGAGGTGTTGGCGGTAAAAAATTCAGCGAGCGCCAAAGTCGGATCCACCACCGTCCCGTGCTCCACCAGGAATGCGAGCGCCTTCTGCGCTTCAGGCGAATCAAGGTTTACGTTCGCGTTTGCGCTCCGGCGATCCGTTCGCGTCGCTTCCGCAGGAAGCGCGGGCCGCATGATGTCCGCGACATACTCGATGTGGTTGATCTGGTCCTGCCCCGCCTCGATCGTTTGGTACGCATCCAGGCCCTGGGGAACATGTCCCGTGACGGTCATGCCGAGGCGGTGCGCCTCTTCAGCGATCACCTTGATCACTTCCAATTGTACGGAGCTATAAATCTTGATCTGCTGGAAACCCGCGTCGTGGTACCGGTCCGTCCATTTCTTCGCCTGCTCGGGCGTGTCCACAGTCTCGACGCCCATAGATATAGGCCCGCTGCCATCCACGATGCCTGCGAGCACCAGGCGCGGGCCCAGGCCGCGGTCATTCTGGATCGCATCACGCACGGAGATCAGGAATTCGAACTCATTGCCGCAATCGCGCACTGTTGTCACGCCGGCCGCCAGATAGATCGGGCCCCACTCCACCTGCTCGAAGTGCGCGTGCATGTCCCAAAAGCCGGGGAGAATTGTTTTTCCCCGCGCGTCCACTTTCGTCGCTCCCCGTGGAATCTTTACTTTTGCGCGTGGGCCGGCAGCAATGATGTGTCCTTTTTCGATCACTACTGCGGAATCCGGCAGGGGCTCGCTGCCTGTGCCGTCAATCAGAGTGCCGCCAACGATCGCCAGCGTTTTTTCGCGGCTTCCCGAAATTTTCTTAGAGATTTCTGCGAGCGCTGCCATCCCGTCCGCGCCGGCGCGGCCCACAAATGTGCCCAGCGCCTCCTCGTATCCGGCGCGAATCGCTTCGAAGTGATCAAACTCGGCGTCCGCCGTTACGGCCGCAATCAGGTGGCGGCTGGAATCAAACCACAGCGTCTCGCGTCCCCAGATCAACCCTTCAATCGTGTAACGGTCAAGCGTTTCATCTGTTCCACCGATTTTGATGACGTCCTGCCCGCGGGGCTCCACTTTCACGCGCCCGACCGGCAGGGTTTCCAGTTCGGCAGGCGAGCCGTGCGTGGCCCAATAGCGAACCAGCAGCATCTGCATTGCTGCGGGAGCATATCCGGAGATAGTGAAAAACTGCTTTGGCCGCGCCGCTTCCGTCCATTTGTCGTGGTTGCGCAAGCGCACTTTCTCCGTTCCCACTTCGACGGCTTCATCAATCGCTGTGGAGCGAGATGTTTGCCCCTTGATCTCAATGCTCTCGGGAGTCAAGTCAGCGGCCGCGCGAAACGTGGCTGAAAGTGGCACGGGAGTCCCGCGATCCGTGAATTTGAAATCCATTTTCACGATCACCGAATTGCCGTCACGCGTGATCTCGTAGGTCTCCTCTCCAATCGGCTGCTCCATTTTGTGCAGGCGGAAAGTTCCCCGTTCGACGGCGCCCGGCCCAACCTGCGCCTCCTGCTGCGGCAGCGCGGCGGCCAGCATCGAAAGTGCCGCCAGTGCGCAACCAGCCGCCGGCACCCAGCGAAGTAATTTCAGCACGCTCGGATTTCCCATGACTCCTCCCGGAAAGGTAAGCGGAGAATATCCGCCAATGGACTTCCTCGCAACACAGGATTCGGAAACGGCAGGACATGCTTGGAAAGACATTTCTCGAAAAGAGTGCTCATCGTTTTCATTCATGGGAATTCACCGAAAAGGATTGATTTTGCCGTGGTCGCGCCTGAAGATGACGCTTCACTCGCAACGTCCCGGCGTCACTCGAACGAATACAGCAGTTAACTGGAGATGGAATGAGGCGAATCTTTGCAAGATTTGGAATTCTTCTGGCTGCCTTGCTCGGCACGGCGAGAATTGCAGGTGTCTGCGCATCAGCGCAAACGAATCCGCGCGCCTCCCTCGAGGATGCCGTCAAAGCCATGTTCGGAGCGCGAGAGTTCCAGCAGGCGGAGATTTCGCCGGATGGCAAGCGCGTTGCCTGGATTGAATCGGTCCCAGAGATTGGTGATGCGCCATCTTCCGGGCTCGCGATTTACGTTGCGGGACTAAGTACACCCGCCACGCCAATTCGTGTGACAGCCGGCGCTGGGAAAGTGGCGCACGACGAGCATGGCTTGGCGTGGTCTCCGGACAGTCGGCGTCTTGCGTTTCTTTCCGACGCCGCGCAGCCAGGCCAGCTTCAACTCTTCATTGTCAACGCGGCAGGCGGCAGACCGACACAGGTGACGCGCATCAGCGGCATCCCCTCGCGACCAAGCTGGTCGCCCGATGGAAGGACGATTGCTTTTCTACTTGACGAGCATGTGGGTGCGGCCGCCATACAAAATGCAAGAGCACCAGAATTGGTCTCCGAGGAGAATTCCGAACAGCGGCTAGGGCTTCTCGATCTTCCTACAAGAACCGTGCGGAAAATTTCTCCCGCCGGAATGTATGTGTACGAGTTCGATTGGGCACCGGACAACAAACGCCTCGTCGTTACTGCCGTGCGTGGCAGCGGCTCGAACAATTGGTGGATTGCCGGACTTTTTACGGTTGACGCGGCGTCGGGCACCATGAACCCTCTGCTCGAAAAGCCCTCGATGCAAGTGGCCATGCCGCGCTGGGCTCCCGACAATTCTCAGATCGCATTCATCAGCGGCCTGATGAGCGATCAGCCCATGATTGGCGGCGATGTTTACACAATAGGAGTAACGGGTGGCGCTGCAAAGAACTTGACCGAGGGGATGAAAATGACGGCGACCTCGCTCTCCTGGTCAAACGATTCCGGTGGCCTCAACTTCGTGGGAGTCTCGGACGGACAAACATTCATTGCTACTCTCGACTTGAGCGGAAAGATTTCCATCCTTTGGACGGGCGCAGAGCGCGTCGCTCGCGGTCGATACCTGCCTCATATTTCACTCGCGCGCGATGGCAAGACGTCCGCCGCGATCCGCCAGTCTTTTTCAGAACCACCGGAAGTCTGGGCCGGCCCAATCGGCGAATGGAAACAGGTCACGCAGCGCAATGCAGGGCTTCGGCCTGCCTGGGGTAAAGCCGTAAATCTCCACTGGACGGCCGATATAGGGTCAGTACAGGGCTGGCTCATCTATCCGCGAAAATTCGATCCGTCCAAGAAATATCCGATGGTTGTTGTGGTTCACGGCGGGCCGGCAGCTGCTCAGCTACCGTCATGGCCTGGCCGGACGGCTTTTCAATTCGGGCTTCCCTCAGCGGGCTATTTTCTATTTTTTCCCAATCCGCGAGGAAGTTATGGTCAGGGTGAGAAATTTACGCGGGCAAATGCGAAGGATTTCGGATACGGCGATTTTCGCGACATTATGGCGGGCGTGGGCGAAGCCATCGAGCAAGCACCCGTGGACCCGAATCGCATCGGCATCACGGGTTGGAGTTATGGCGGCTACATGGCCATGTGGGCGGTAACACAGACAAACCGCTTCCGTGCCGCCGTTGCCGGTGCCGGCGTGGCCAACTGGCTCAGCTACTATGGCGAGAATAAAATAGACCAGTGGATGCCTCCGTATTTCGGCGCGAAAGTGTACGACGACCCTGCCATCTATGCACGCAGCTCGCCGATCACTTTCATCAAGAATGCGAAGACGCCAACGCTGATCATCGTTGGCGATCGCGATATCTCCTGTCCCGCGCCTCAGTCGTACGAATACTGGCACGCGTTGAAGACGTTGGGCGTTCCCACAGAGCTGGCAGTGTATCCAAATGAAACGCATTTCTTTGCCGATCCCGCTCACAATCGGGACGTCATCGAACGCAGTGTGGCGTGGTTCGACAAATACCTGAAAACTTCGCAGTGATTGCGTTATCGAATCGCTTGATTTTCTGCGGCTCGCGGCTCAACATGACGGCTCCCGCTGGGGTGACCGGAGCGCGCCAGGCCGGCGAGTGCGGCGGAATGGAGCCATCGTGAAATTCAATAAGGTGAGAGTGTGCGGAGTTGTAATCGCGCTGCTGATCGCATCATTCTCCGTCGCGGCGCAGACCTCGCCGAAAGCAAAAGTGAAACCTCCCCACAGTGCCGCAGTTGACGCGATGTTTGGGATGCGCGAATTTCAGCAAGCGGAGATCTCGCCTGATGGCAAGCGCGTCGCGTGGGTTGAATCGCTTCCCGGCCCCGGTGGCGCTCCCTCCGACAACGCCGCGATTTACGTGGCGGATCTCAGCGCCCCCGCCGCGGCCCGGCAAATCACGGCCGGCGACGGAAAAGCCGCGCATGAAGAGCACGACATCGCCTGGTCGCCGGACAGCAAACGCCTCACGTTTCTCTCCGACGCCGCAAAGAAAGGGCAACTGCAACTTTGCGTGGCTGCTTTGAGTGGAAGTCCGGCAAGACAGCTCACTCATCTGAAGGGATTTCTTGCCGCACCCGGATGGGCGTCTGATGGAAAAACCATCGCAGTGCTCTTCACGGAAAATGCCACGCGCCGCTCCGGGCCGCTCGTGGCTGAAACGCCGGATGAAGGCGTCGTCTCAGAGGATTTTCTTGAGCAGCGCCTTGCGCTCGTTGATGTCTCCACCGCGCAGGTTCGCCAGATTTCTCCGGCCGACCTGTACGTGTACGAATTCGATTGGTCGCCGGACGGCAAGCAGCTGGTGATCACCGATGCGCGCGGCAACGGCGATGACAATTGGTACATCGCTGCCCTTTCCACAATTGAAGCGGCCTCTGGCACGATGCACGACGTTCTCGCAAAGCCCGGGATGCAGATAGCCGGGCCGCGTTGGTCTCCCGACGGAAAGCTGATCGGCTTCCTCGGAGGTCTGATGAGCGACGAGCCGATTCCTGGCGGCGACGTGTACACGATTCCGGTCGGCGGCGGCACCGCGCACAACCTCACACCGGACTCGAAAAGTTCAGCGACTGCACTCAATTGGGCGCCAGATTCGAGCGGCATCTTGGTCACAGGAATCCAGAACGGACAGACTTTTGTTGCGAAGCTCGATTTGAATCAGAGCCTCAAACTCGTCTGGACCGGCCCGGATTCTCTCCCGCTCGGGCGCTATGTTCCTTATGTTTCGTTTGCCAACGATGGAAAAACCACTGCCGTGATTCGCGAATCGTTTTCGAAGCCGCCGGAAGTCTGGGCCGGTGCCATCGGCGAATGGAAGCAGATCACGCACCGCAATACGGCGCTGCGGCCCGCATGGGGCGAAGCGAAGAGCCTGCGCTGGACTACGGATATCGGCGGGGTGCAGGGCTGGCTGATCTATCCGCTCGATTTCGACCCGGCAAAAAAATATCCGCTGGTGGTGTTGGTGCACGGCGGGCCAGCCTGGGCCGCCCAACCGATGTGGCCCACGCGGCTCCATTACTCTTTCGCGCTGCCGTCTCAAGGCTACTTCCTTCTGCTTCCCAATCCACGAGGCAGCTACGGCCAGGGTGAGAAATTTACGCGGTCAAATGTAAAGGATTTCGGCTACGGCGATTTTCGCGACATCCTGGCGGGTGTGGACGAAGCCATCAAGCAAGCCCCCGTGGACCCCAATCGCCTCGCAATCACTGGTTGGAGCTACGGCGGCTACATGACCATGTGGGCGGTGACGCAGACGAATCGTTTCCGCGCGGGCATGGCCGGAGCAGGCCTGGCCAATTATTTGAGTTACTACGGCCAGAACAAAATTGACGAGTGGATGATCCCCTATTTCGGGGCCACCGTTTACGACGATCCCGCCATCTATGCCCGCAGCTCCCCGATTACCTTCATTAAGAACGTAAAAACCCCCACACTCGTCGTGGTTGGCGATCGCGACGGTGAGTGCCCCTCGCCCCAATCGTACGAATTCTGGCACGCGCTGAAGACTTTGGGCGTTCCGACCCAGTTCGTCATCTACGAAAACGAGGGCCATGAGTTTGCCAACCCTGCCCACAGCCGCGACGTCATCGATCGCACTATTTCCTGGTTTAACCAATACCTGAATTCACCCAAATAGCCCCTCAAAATTTGCCCTTACTGTTCGCCTGTCAATTGGTACAGGGTCCGTACTAGAACGAAATCTGTCCGCACGTCCTATTCCTCTGCGCAATTCCGGACGATAACCTCCTAGGAGTGGCCTCGCCCAGTCCGGCGCGGAAAGGAAGGAGCCTATGTCCCACTGGATCGGAACGACGTCTCCCTCGGATGCTGGGATGTCGGACTTCAAGGAATGTCTGAAGCATCTGCGTGACGGTAACCCGGAAGAAGCATTGCAGCACGCTCGGCGCGCTCTTGGTATTGCCCCCAAAAACCCCTTCTATCTCTCCTACACGGGATTGCTCGCGGCGCTTTCGGAAAAGCGGTTTGGCGACGCAGAGACGCTCTGCCGCGAAGCTCTGGGGATGCGCTGCAACCATGCGCAACTCTATCTGAACCTGGCAGAGGTCTATCATCAGGCCGGGCGCACAGGTGACGCCATTGACACTCTTGAAAAGGGACTGGTTTCCGCAGGGCGTGATTTCCGTATCCGACGTGCACTCGAGAAAATCGGCGTGCGCCGGTCGCCAGTGGTGACGTTCCTGCACCGCAGCCATCCGGTAAACCGAGCGCTCGGCAGGTGGCGCCATCGCCTCACCGGGCCATACAAAGCCGCCTAGCCTGCACGCGCAGGTCCCTGACGGCACAAGTTGTCTCCTCCGAGGTACACCGGGGCGGATGGACCTTCGCGGTTCCCGTCCCGGGCTACCTCTCTCTCCAATCCTGAACGATCACAGTGGTGAATTCGAGGCGGCCTAGCCCTGTCCGAGAGGCAGAAAGTACTGCGTGCCCTTTATTGGCTGGCGGAGCCGCCTGAGGAGTTCCTGAAGGTCCTGATTGCGCTCGACAAAGTCGATTTCAGAAGTGTCCACCACCAGCAGATTTGAGGAAGAATACCGAAAGAAGAAATGCTCGTAAGCATTGGCCACCGCCTCGAGATAATCCGGAGAAATCTGTTTCTCTGCCGGGTCGCCCTTTTTCGAGACGCGCTTGCGCAGCACGCCGGGCTTGGCCTGCAAATAAATCACCAGGTCCGGGGCGGGAACGGAGGGCGCGAACAGATCGAAATAGCGCTCGTAGATTTTCAGTTCCTCGTTATCGAGGTTGATGTAGGCGAAGATTTTGTCCTTCTCGAAAAGATAATCGCCGACGATGGGAGCAACGGCATCCTCGGGATGCTTTTCGATCAGACGGCGGTGACGCTCATACAAGAAATACATCTGCGCGCGGAAGGCTGCGCCCGGTTTTTCGTTGTAGAAGTCGGTCAGGAACGGATTGTCTTCGCAGTCGAAGATGCGTCGCGCATGCATTTGTTCCGCAAGAACTCTCGCCAATGTGGATTTCCCGACGCGGATGGGACCTTCGACCACGATGTATCGCGGTGGCTTGAATCTGTGGCCGGTCACGCCGCGGGATTATAGCAAAGTATGCCGGATCTCCTGCCCCTCCAGCCTCGTCTGTGCCTTATTTGAAGCTGGCAGAGAGTGTGACAGTGATCGGAGCTACCAATTTTTGGCAATCACCGTGACGATGCGCGTGAGCGCGTCCACATCGCGCGTGTCGATCACTTCGGCGGGCGAATGCGAATAACGCAGTGGCCAGCCGAGCGCGATATCCAACGAGCCGTAGCGCACAAACGCCGAGCCGTCGTTGCCGCCGCCGGTGACGCCGTACTGCACTGGAATCTGACTTGCGCGCGCGAGCTTGACGAGTTTCTCGACTGCATCGCGCGGGACGATATTGGAATTGTCCACCGCGCGCACGACGAAGCCTTTTCCCAGCCGGGCGTCGGCGAAGCGCTTCGATTCGAGCGGCGAATCGGAGCTGACGAAAGTGTCCACGGCAAAAACGTAATCTGGTACGCGGCCCTCGGACGCGAGACGCTTCGCCAGCGCCGCCGCTCCGGCCAGACCGATCTCTTCGCGCGTGGACCAGACGAAGGTGACGTCGCGGTCCTTCAGAGGCCCGCCCAGCGCCCAGACGGCGGAGATCAGCGCGGTGCAGCCGACGCGATCATCGAAGCTGCGGCTATTGGCGCGCGTGCCGAGGAGCGGGCGATAGGCCTTCGGAATGGTAACCGTGTCGCCGGGTTTGATGCGGAGTTTTTCGACTTCTTCAGGTGTGCGCGCGCCAACGTCCACGCGGATGGCGCGTTCGGATTCCTTTGGCCAGGTGAAATTCGGCTCGTCCCATTGATTGGGCAATTCCACGATCGCGCCGTGATAGCCACCGTCCGAGTGGACGATCGCCGGATGGCCCGCAAAGAAGCTCAGATCTCCGCTGCCTCGCGATTCGACTTCGAGGTGGCCATCCTTCGAGATTGATTTCACTTCGAAGCCGATTTCATCCATGTGCGCGACTACGAGAATTCGTGGCGTCTTTGCTGCTTCCGGCGCCGTCCCAACCTGCAGAACTAGATTTCCCTCGTGATCCATTGCCGCCCTTGCCCACGGCGGAAGCAAACGCCATACCTCGTCCCGGACCGGCCTTTCGTGCCCACTTACCCCATAGGTCTCAACAAGTTTTCGGATCACTTTTTCCATCGAGGGAGCAGCACCAGGGGTCGAGACCGGATATACCGGATCCCGAAAGATCGGCAGCTCCGTTGTGATTTTTTCGGCCCCGCCCTGCGCATATACTTCGAGGAGTGTCACAAGCTCCGCAAGGTCGGATGAATCCGACATCTCTGCAGGAGTGTCCGACCACGCGGTAGCGATTCCGGTATGTACCCATTTTGTGGGCATCGGCGGGGAGGGAAGGAAACTTAGGGGAATCATGCTGGCGGAGTAGTCTGTTGCAAACGATATCTTGTTCGTGGCGGCAAATTGCTTGAGATCGGCGCCGAGACCTGTGGGCGTGCCGTCGGTCTTCTCCATGCCGAGCAGGACGCCGCTACCGAGTTCGCGGCGCGGGGCGCGGTGGATACTTTCGACGCCGGCTACTGGCCCGCCTGGGAGCAAGCGGCCGACGTAAATCATCTCATCGGCTTGCGTTGTGCTGAGGATTCGCTGCAAGCCCCGAGCCCCCGTTCGCTGCTGTACGACGAAGGCAACCGTGAGCGTGCCTGAAATCTTGGATGGTTCGATCGCGCGGAGCAGTTCAACGAGAGCTGCCGCGCCGTAGCGATCTCCGATCGAAGCTCCGGCCAGATAGCCGTGGTCAAGCTGCATGGCGCGGCGAGCCAACACAATCGGACTTAGGACGTCCACTCCGGCCTTGCGGGCTTCTCCTGCAGAAGTCGCGCCGATATCCACGTACATGTTTTCGATGTCGCTGGACTTTGGCGCATTCGTGCGGCCGGGCTGAAGATGGACAGAGAGTCCAGCAAAGACGCCGTCAATCCATTTACTGCCTGTGGTGCGAACCTTTATTGGTTGGGCAGAATAAGGTTCGTTGAAAATCAGGGGCAGGCCGCCTTGTGTAAGGCGCTGCACGCGGAGATACCCGTCGTCGGTGATGCCGCTGACGACGAAGCCGGGTTCGTCAATCGGCGTGACGATGAGGCGGTGAGGTGCTCCGCTACCAGTAGTGACGATGATGTCGCCGAGGTTGTCCACTGCTGGATGAAACGCAGCGAGTTTCGTGCGGATTTTGGCGACCAACTCGTCCTCGTAGCCGGAGACCGCTGCGGTCTCAACAAATTCTCTTAAGTCGTCCGTGGGGCTTCCATGAATGGCTGAAGGCTTTTGCATTTGCGCAAATACGGGCGCGGAGGAAGCAGCAAAGAAAATGGAAAAGAGAAAATGGAATATGGCCAGACGGCGGCGCGTCATCGTTGCTCCTCAGCGGCGAGAATGATCCCGCTTTTTGACGCTGTGAACTTATCGCAGCGATTAGCGACGCAGCAAGGCGAAATGAAAGCTACGCACGCGAAAGCTCGGCGATCAGGGTTTCGCGGCGGGCCAGGGCCATCTGATCGGCGCGGCTCAACAAAAGCGCATAGGCGGCTGCCGCGATTGCCGCGAGGGCAAGAAAGATTAGCGTCGCGAGCCAAATTTCTCCGTGGC
>Ga0307473_10000011_pt1 | contig 44303 bp, 59 predicted proteins | sample atmos_gasesAM5C__FD_203744 | JGI IMG/M metagenome (GOLD analysis project Ga0307473, IMG submission 203744) | Hardwood forest soil microbial communities from Morgan-Monroe State Forest, Indiana, United States - atmos_gasesAM5C_515 | ecosystem: Environmental > Terrestrial > Soil > Temperate...
GCTCCCTGCGTAGAGCCCGTCGGTCGGCATTCCAATCGCAACCTTGTTCGCGTTATCGTACGCCTCAACGACAACAAAGCTGGCTTTCAGCATCACGTGAGGCTTATCGCCACGCTTCGCCTTCGGCTCGCAGCCGACCACCTTGAATCGATAATCCCCGATCGGGAGACGCTTGAATTCCCCACCTTCGTTCGGCGTGGCCGTCGAAAGCCAATCCCCATCGATGCTAAACGCTGCCTGATTTTCTTCGCTCATTTTCTGTTCTCCTAGTTCGTACTTCTCGTTTCGTCGCAACTCCCACCATCGGGAGCATTAACACTCATTTCAGCGGCGCCAATGACGGCAGTGCCACAGTAATCGGTTCGCCTGCGACAATGTTGCCCTCTTCGTCGGCGCGCATCGCGCCTTTGTAGATCGCCTCCATCGCACGGAACGTCGGATTGCGCAGCCGCAGGGGGAACCGCTCGCCGTATCGATGCCCAGCCGGGAAGGCGCCGTAGGGCTCAAAGTGCGCTACGAACCGTCGCCCCGATCCCTCTTCTAGCGACTCGCCGCGCATGTACGCCACCGAATCTATCAGACTAGGCAATTTACGAGGCACGGCGCGGCCGGCCATCAGAACTCCCGATGGCTTTTTTTTGTCGTCCTCCGTCGCAGCGAGTGCATTATAACAGACCCTAATCGGCCACCCCTTGAGAAGCTCATCAACGAAGATGATATGCTTCTCCAGATCGGCGTACTTATCCCAAGTCTGCTCATTGGCGCGTGCGCGAATCGTCTCATCGGAGTAGATAGACAGCTCCAACGCAATCGTCTTGATCGCGCCCTTGACAACGAGAGGTTCCACATCCCGCCGGAGATGCGCCATGAACTCGTCGGGGGTCTTGATTCCAAACAGCTTAGGCGGTACGTTCGGCTCGTAGAAGTCCTGAGGGTTCATGTTCTGAATCGTCCTGTAGCCCCCCTCGCGAACGCTGCCGAACCAAGCGACTCGCGGGAAGGTCGCTGCGAGGCGCGTCTTCCCCGTGCGCAGTACGCCGTACCAAAACGAAGTCTTGAGAAAAATTTCATCCGCACCGTCGAACGGAATGACGCTCATGATGCACGCCTCCAGCAATGACAACGTTCGCAAGCAACCGCCTGATACGGTCCAAGAAACCGCCGACCGACATCGTAGACCCGGTTCAACGGCACCCAACGATGGCCGAAGAAGTAGCAAACGACAGGCGCCAACCACGCGATCATTTTATTTATCTCCCGATCGGCAAAGATCCCAATTGCCGCACTTCCCCCAACGATCAAAGCACTGCGTCAGTCGCTTTGGGTATGCGCCGGTGGCGTGCCATTGCGCGATTTCTCCCTGCGTGTAGCGCAGCCAACGCGCGTGCTCCTCGACGGTCGGCAGGTCTGCCGGGATCACGATCTGCTCGACCTTTTGATCTTTGCTCTTCGTCACGATGTCAACCACTACGGCTACGAGCGGTCCGAACAACGATTCGCAACCACCTGGCCGCCAGTTGAGAATCTCTCCAAGGATCTCGCCGTCGAGCCACCAACCTTCGCGAGTCATCTCTGATAGCCACGAGGCAGTCTTCCGCTCATATACGACTACCGAGCCAGCTGGTAACGGCAAGGAGTGATTTTTTCCGAGTCTGAAAATCGCGTCGTACCGACACGAGTAGTTAAGCTCCTCGTTGAACGCGAGCCATTCGATCGCGAGGGGCTCCAGATCCTCACGCGACCCGTAATACTCGGTATGCTTGTCGAAGCAGCGCTCTGCCTCGTGAATCAGCACTGCACTGGGACGTTTTCGCAACTTCGACGCATCACCCTCCACGGCCGCTGTGAGATCCTCTGCGACGGGCTCCGCCATCACGTACAGCTCGGCGAGGAGCTTGTCGGCAGCGTCCGCAGGGATTGGTTCCCATTGATGGCGACGATCCCAAATGTTACAATCCGCCAAATCTCTACGAATAATTCCGCGATTCTCGCATATGTAAGCTCCGAGTCCGTGCGCGTAGTAAAGTGCCTGCAACGTATGATACAGCGCTCCGACTTGGAGCGGCGCAGCCGGAGCGCGCAACTCTCCGTCGAGGAGCGCTCGGCCGATCTGGAGAAGATCCCCCAAGGGGCGCTCTACGTAAGTCCGCTTGTACAAGTGCGGACACCGTTGCGCCGTGCTGTACATGCTCCAACCCTTACCGGACGGACCGCCGAGGAGCGGCAAGCCGAGCTTCTGGCAAACAATATCGATCGCCTCGTCGAGCGGCATCGCGAGTGGCGCCTCGATCGATGTCGGAAGCGGAATCAAAAACTCGCTCATGGACTCTCCTCGTCGTTCGCGGCCAAGATTTCCACGCGCCCCGATGTGCGACCGCGATCGGGCCCCCAAACAAACCAAGCTTATTCTATCTCCAACAACTGAAAGCGCGTCCGCGCGCTGTTATACATCGCGAAGTCTCGGAGGAACCTGATCGTCTCAACGCCAACATAGGCCCATCGATAGTGCTCCTCAGCGATGGCGAGAATACTGTTCTCCATACCATCGCATATGCACTCCGTATGAAAAACCATACGATCTTCGCTGGCCCAAGCACACATAAACATTCGCATATGCGCATCATCCACGGAGCCTTCGAGGATCACACGCGCTCGCTTTGGATCTCGCTCGCCATCGACGCAACCCCAGGACGACGCCACAGCAAACCCGATAACGCGCAACATCTACTCTGCCTCCGCAATGACGGCGTCGGCGAGCGCCGACAAGGTTTGAGTGTCCTCGACACCGAGAGACTCCCGCAGCACGCTCGATACGTCGCCTACGCCAGCCTGCAACCCAAGCTGCGTATTCAACTCCAACTTGCTCACGATTGCGTCCGCCAGACGCTGCTCTACATCGCAATCAGCTACAAGGATGGTGTTGGTCACGCGATTCGACCCGTCGAAGAGCCGCATCTCCGCCTGCGCGATTACGTGCGGGCTCCAATCCATCTCGACCATGAGTTGGTCGGTCGCGAAAGAGAGATTCACGGCGGTCCCGAGCGCCGCCATCGTTGCTATGAGTACAACTGGCACGTTCTTCGCCACGGCGCGCGCCTCTTCGATCACTGCCTCGCGCTCGTCGGACGACATCTCTCCGTGGATCGGACCGAACGTAGCATATTGCGTCCGAAAGCCACAGCCAACACGCTCCGCTAGATCACGATGCCACGTCCATACGACGCAGCTCTTGCCTTCAGCTCCAACACGAGCTTTGACCCATTCTACGGCCGCAATTTCCTTCTCCGCACCGACGATGCGACGGAGCCGAGCCAGATCTCCGATCACACTCTTGGGTCCACCCTGAGCGACGCAAATCTTTGCAACGGACTCTGCGATCTCATCACGTTTGGACGCGTCGATGCGAACCACCTCCAACGTGCGCGTGATGGCGGGCAGGCTCGGAGAAATCTCGCGCCACGTCCGCCGAATCATGACCTCCTCTAAGCGCCGTCGCAGCTCAGGTTGATTCGTAGCGCCGTGCGCCGTCCAACCATAAGCCCCCGGCTTCGCGTCGCAGTATCGACGCGCGAAGGACCAAAAATCTCCGAACGCACCGGGCGCCAACACATCGAGCATCGGCCAGAGCCCGGACGGTTTGTTCAGCAGAGGGGTTCCAGAGGCGAAAATCGTTCGATGCGCGACAGTGTTCAAGAATCGAATTGATTCGAAAAACACACCCTTACGATTTTGGATCCCTGAAAGGTGTGCCTCATCGACCGCGAGCGTCCCCACATGCGGGAGTAGCGAGAATAGTTCGCGCCATGCGGGGGCGATTGCGAAGTGCAAGAAAATCACGCGCGCGCGGCGCGTCCATTTGATCTGCCCCTCATCGAGCTTCCGCCCCGACAGCGCGACGAAGGACGGGGAATCGCCGCAAACCGGAGCGTCGACCCGTAGGCATACCGAACAGCGCTGCATCGGCCCGTGCGCGGTCCACTCCTGAGCGCATGCACCGAATCGTCGTGCTGCCCACTCGTGCCACACAGCGCGTGCGGCGAGTGGCCCAACGATCACGAGCGGGCCCGCATCTGGCTCGTGCGCGTACATGATCTGAGCACTCTTGCCCACGCGCTGCTCGTCCGCGAGCAGCGTCCCACGCCGCGAGCGGATGTATTGGATCCCCTCTATCTGATGTGGGCGTAGCGTGACATTTCCAGCGGTCGCTGGCGGTTGTGTGTCAAAACGCGAAGCGCCCCCCGGTACGAAACCAAGATGCGCAAGATGCGTGAGATGCACTCGGTAGTGATAAGAGCCGGCTCCTTGCGCGGCGACCGGAACCACTCCCGGGACGTCCGCCGGAGCAAGTCCTAATCTCCGCCATACGTCGAGCCAATCGACGACAAACCAATCACGCCCAGCAGGCGTTGCGATCGAGTTCCCCACGACCCCGGTTATCGCCTAGGTGGGGGTCGCCGTCAACTACTTTCTCACGTTGATTACTCGGCGCATACGTAAGTCACCTTAATCACTCAAATAAAAAGTGCCGCATTGTAAGCGTATTGCGCACGCCGCGAAAATCCTGTACGACTGGATGTCACCATCGGGGGCCTATGGACACAGCAATAGATCTCGTGCAGGCCGAAGCGTTCATCGCCGCGCTCACAGGTGATCCGAGTACATCCGTACTCTTTCAGCTCGCCGACGACACGGAGCCTGGCGAAACTCGTCGCGACAATCTGACGCGCGTTCTTGTCGGCAACGTCCGTCAACACGCCAACATTCTCGGGCGTCTCAACGCAATGGGCGCGGCAATCTGGATGCAGATCAATACCGGTCGGCGCGGAGCCGCCAACGTCATTGCGCTGCGTGCGCTCTTTGTCGACGACGATGGGACAAGCGAGAAGGCGCCGGAGATCAACCTTCCACCGTCGATCGTCGTCGCAAGCTCGAACGGAGAGCGGAACCGTCACTATTACTGGCGGCTGCGCTCCGAGGAGGCCGTCGAGCGATTCACTCCCGCTCAGAAGCACTTGATCTCGGCACTAGATACCGACAAGTCGATCAGCAATCTCGATCGCTGCATGCGCCTTCCGGGTTCGCACAATATGAAACGCGCAAATCGCAAAGCGGGTCCGCCTGAACCTGTACGCCTGCTATTTGCAGACAGAGGGCGACAATATTCCATCGACGAGGTACTACGCGCGCATCCAGTTCCTGAAGCGACTCGGGCGCAGATTGCCCAAGAAAAGCAGCCAGACTTGTTCACGCCGGAAGCGCTTGCTATGGCGCGCCGGATTGCGTTGTGGCTGGCCGACGCGGGCATCACGTTTACACAACAGAGCCCCGTGAGTTTCCGCTTGAAGCACTGTGTTTTCAATCCACAGCACATCGAGAAGATGGCAATAAAGATACAAGGGCGCGGTGGTGTGTGGTCTACCTGCTTTCACGACTCCTGCGGCGGCATCATCAACAATCGCTGGGCGCAAGTCAAAGACCGCGTCGGCGGTTGGGCGATAGAGGGCGGATTCTCACGAGGCGACGACGTAGAGATCGCTGGCCGGCTCCTCCGAGATCTCGGAGCAGATAGCGAGGAGCCGCTTGTATTCGAGGAAGGGCAACTGTGGCGCTATGAGACGCCCACCGGACTTTGGCGCCACGTCGACGAGTCGGGTGTAGAGCGTCACATCACTACCTACGCAGGGCAGTCGGTCGGTAAACGCACGTTGACAATCTCGGGAGGTACGCTCAAGGGAGTGCTCGCGTGCTTACGCGCACTCGCAGGGCATCGCGGCTTCTTCGACAGCGCTCCGCCAGGGATTGCGTTCGCGAACGGATTCCTGGGCATCACGCCAGCAGGAGCTGCGTTCATGCCGCATTCACCCGATCATCGACAGCGCGTCGGCCTGCCGTTCCCCTACGAGCAAACCCTCGCGCCACGCTGGCTGCGTTACCTGCATGAGTGCTTCGTCGACGACCCGGACGCCGCGGCAAAGATCGCACTGCTCCAGGAATTCGTCGGCGCTTGCCTCGTCGGCTGCGCGACGAAATTGCAAAAGGCGTTGCTCCTCGTCGGAGACGGCGCCAACGGCAAGAGCGTATTCACGTCGACGATCTGCGCGCTGTTCCCCTCAGACACGCGCGCATGCGTCAAGCCCCAAGATTGGGGCAAGGAGTACTATCGCGCCGCGCTGGCAGGGAAGCGTGTCAACATCGTCGCTGAGATCCCAGACCACGATATTCTTAGCGGCGACGCGTTTAAGGAGATCGTCGCTGGCGACGAGACGGATGGGCGCCAACCGGCGGGTCGCGTGTTCCGCTGGACTCCGATCGCAGGGCACATCTTCTCGGCGAATCGTCTCCCAGGCACAGGCGATCAATCACACGGATTCTGGCGACGGCAAATCGTGATCATGTTCAATCGAATCTTCAAGCCCGAGGAGCAAGATCCTCAGCTCGCAAGCTATCTCGCCGCGAATGAGATGCCCGGCATCGCGGCGTGGGCCGCGATGGGCGCCGAGAGGATCCTCGCTCAGAACGCGTACACGCTACCTCCCTCGGACGCGGAGGCGCGCGCGCAGTGGCGGCAAGAAGCCGATCCGGTGGCCGCGTTCCTCGCCGACTGCACGGAGCCTGCGGTGCGCGAGAGCGATTGGACGCCGGCGGGCGCGCTCTACGCCACCTTCCAGGGCTGGCTCAAGGATAACGGCCATCGAATCATGAGCAGCACCGCGTTCGGGCGTCGCCTGCGAGGCGCCCGCGTACAGAAGGACACGCGGCGCGAAGGCAACTACTATGGAGTTCGCCTTACAATTCCCCTGCCCGTGTCGTTCTTCTTACAATAACTCGCTGTTGGTAGTTTTCGCTACTCACGTGGAGGGTTTGCGGAGGGTTTGCCCCCCAACCCTCCACACGAATTCTGGTTCGACTTCATATAGATACAAACCGTACTTCGCATTCAGTGGAGGGTGTGGAGGGTTTTTGGGGGGCAGGCTCGTGGTAGAGAGAGGTGAAGTGCTGCTGGCATTACAAATTGCACGACTTTGGTAAGGAAACTAGAATTAGACCAGCCTTGGGAAAGCCGGCAGAGTAAAAACCCTCCAAACCCTCCGAACCTTCCGAAATATAGTATTGATGTATACAACTACTATCTATAACCTACTGTAATCCTATCGGATAGTTTTGTCGGAGGGTCTTCAAAAACCCTCCACAACCGCACCCATAGTAAGAACACGTGCGCGCGTTGGAGGATGTAAGTGTGTATCGGTGCATATCGGCGCGGCGCGCCCGCTAAAGGTTCAGCGCACGGCGCCGATACAGGAGACATGATGTGCACACAACAGAGTCACGACGCCATCCGCGCCTCAGAGTCCTTGTGGGCGCGCGAAGCGACGTACATAGGGCAGATGGGCGACGAGATCGAAACGCTCGACCTGGCCAATTGCAAGCACTGTGGGAGCACTCTGGCGCGGTCGCGGTCCATGACCGCTTCGCGGGCAGCACAACAACCGCCGACGAAAACCGGAGCGAACCATGAATAGGCGAAAGGCCAGGAGCTGCGCGTGCCTCCCGGCCTCTCTAACCTACGCATCGTCTGGGGGGAACTCTGCGTGACCGCAGTTCAGAATGCGTGTATGACGTGTATTTTGTCAAGCAATTACCGTCAGTGGTAGACTTGCGTGCATGACGTTACAGCCACTCGAATCGTTTACGGCCGTCGAATTGGATCGCGCCCGACCTGTCGCGGAGCAGATCGCGGAATTTGGCCGACAGCAGATCGCGGATATACTCCGATCGCTGCTAAATCTAAGCAAATTCGCCAATTCGGAGGCGATCCGATTGGACGCGCTTAAGACGCTGCTCGCGCATTGTGCCCCCCCGCCTGCGAGGGGCGCAGCGCCCGCGATCGGCCTCGGCGAGGTGCCCCGTGACAGTGGTCCGATCCCGCTAGGTCAGATGACTCCTGAGGAGCTTGATGCTGTGCGCGTGCTCCAGCTCGGTTTACAACGGCGCCGCGGGGACGAGGAGTAGGGTGCGTTAGGATCGGCGTCGAGGATCGTACTTTTTCGCCGTTGACAAAATCTCCCCATCGGGTGCATATTGGATTGCGGGAGGGAACTAGAATGCGTGTGAGTGATATAGCCGACGCAAGTATCGGTTGGGCGCAATGGTGTGAAGAGCGCCAGCGACGGTGGGACGAGGAGCAGAATCCGTATATCGCGTGTCCGGTACACGCGGCTGAGGAGTGGGTGCGCGTACTCCGCGATCTCGGGCGCGACCCACGCGCAGCACAACCGCGGCATATCTGGACACTTGCTGAGCAGATGTTGCGAGCGGGACAATGAGGGCGAATCAGCTAGCTGGGCAGGTGACCGATCTGCGGGAGCGCCTCCGCATCGCGGAGGAGCGCGCCCGCGAAGCGTTTGCGGAGCTGACGTGTTTGCGCGCGGTCGTCCATAGGATCGCTGATTGGGTTTGCACGACGGAGTCGGATACTGCCTCCGGCTATCGAGTAGGATGGCCGCACGAAGAGGGAATGCGTGCCGCGAAAGAGCAAGTGGGCAAATTGCTTAAGAGGGCGCGATGAGAACGTACCTAAAGGCGAAAATTCTAGACGGCATGTTCTCCGATGAGCGTGTGGTAGAGTTTCTTACCTTCGACGGGTCGCTCCACCAGTGCTTCGCTTTCCTCAGTCGCATTCGCAACGTCTTCGGCGCCCATGGCGTTCAAGTCGAGGTTCTGGATCAAGACGATCAGTTCGCGTTGGTTCGACTGGCGAACGAGGTAGGTACGACTGTAAAGGTTTCGAAAACTTTACTGATGAGCGCGCGATGAAACTCAATAAAAATGATTACGTTCTCAAGCACGCCACGTACCTCATGTGGCTACGCGAGCTGAACGCTACCGTCGAGGGGACGCACAAGCCTGACTGGCGCAAGCGCCGCATCGCAGCCGAGCAGATCTGCGAGATGACAGGCATCAAGGACGTGATCCGTGCCGTCGCACGCGATGGGGCATTGCGACCGCCGCCGCAATGGCCGCAGGTGGATTGCGTCCCGGTCGGAGGTGGACCGGGGATGATTACGTGTGAGGTGCGCACGTGGGTGCCGACGTTGGGTAAGCTAGCCGTCAAGATTGCATTGACACGAGACGCGCGGCGTCCCGGAAAGGCCAGCAACTTCGATGCTGGGCAAATTCGTGAAGCGGTCGAGCGCGGCACGTTCGAGCTTCGCAAACGTATCCTCGCCAGGGATTGATCAGTCCGCACCTGAGTGAACCTTGTCAGAATGCTCCCGTTTGGGTACGATTCCATTTTGTGGAGGAAACACACATGAGCAAGGATTTGCGAATAGGGCAGGCCATTAAATACAACGAACCAAACGGATCATACGGGCGAATTGTTTACTGCCATCCGCCAACGGCGGAAGAGCGCTGCGTTCAGTGGAATTATGGAAAAGATTATAAGGGTGACTCGATAACGGCGCAGTCTTGTCACGTTCGGACTGGTGCCCTTGTAAGCGTGCGCGAAGAATTCTACGCGCAATACGTGTCGATCCTAGCTTGGTCAGAAGCGCAAAAAGAACTAGAACGTAGCTATCTTGAAGTCGTTAAAGGACCACAGGCGTTCGAGGAGCGAGATGAGGCTAGGTGGAGGGCTGATCGCGCCGAATTCGACCGTGATCGTTTCAGTGCACATGCGGCGCTCGAATTGGAGACCGCACTGACGGAAGCACATGCGGCGCTCGAACGATCTATCGCAGAGTGCGAGCACCTCCGCAAGGAGATCGAGGACTCGAAAGAAACTTGGACCACTCGTGCTTATAAGCGCGTCTCTGAAAGGCTGCGAGAGGAACAAACGAACGGGAAGTGCTTCTGTGGTCGCGTCGCTTGTCTGGAGCACAAACTATGAGCGCGCCCATCAAAGTGTGGTGCCCCGACGACGGAGGGGAGCCAAATACCGCCAATGTGGCAGTTGGCGACGATTCTGTTTTGGAAGCTCGACGATTCGCGCGCTTTCGATACATTACATCGTGGCATCGTCCAGCAGCGCAAATCATTCACGTACGAATGACCGACGGCACTCTGCGCATCTACACTGTCGAGACTCAAACGCGCGTCGCGTTCGTAGCTTTTCCACAGAGTGCGGAGGATGCGCGCAAGGCGACGCTACCTCGCATCGCTTATGTGAAGGCGTCGTTAAAATCGCTCCGCGAGAAAGATCGTTCCTCTATGAGTCCCGATGAGATCGCGAATGATCTGTTCCGTATGAGGGAATTGATTGACGAGTTGGACTCCATGATGTGCTTCTGTGGACGCGCCGCTTGCACGGAGCATCGCACCGAAAAGCCTTGACGTATCCGGCAGGGCGTGCTCCGATTGATTTATGAGCGCACATTTCTCGGGCGAGAATCCCTATCAGAAAATTTTGGAAGCTTACGAACGTGGCGCTCCGCTGCACGAGGATGCAGCGGACGGCGACGATCTTGGTTTCGACATGACGGAGCCACCGCAGACTGAGCAGTGCGATGCTCCGCCCGAAGCCACCACCTGTGAAGACGAGGATGAGGAATTGGACGAAGAGATGCCCGAAGCATAGCTGCGCGCGCACTTGCGCCCCGAAGAAGCAATCGCCTCTCTCTCCAACACCTCTCTCGTATCAATCGAGCGCGAGCAGGGTCTTCGCTCAGGTCTCTGGAAATTCGTCCAGCTCGCCTGGCCCAAGACTCCTGTAGAGCAGCTCCAGATTGACCATCCCGTCGAGCCAGAGCTATTGGTGCCTGGCTGGCATATGGAGGAGATCTGTAACCATCTGGAGGCAGTTTCACGCGGTGAGTTGCGCCGGCTGATCATCAATGTCCCTCCCGGCACCAGCAAGAGCACCCTTACGTCAGTGTTGTGGCCGGCGTGGGATTGGATTCGATACCCTAAACGCAAGTGGATCACGGGCACCCAAGACGTGGGCCTTATGCGGCGCGACTCCAATCGGTGCCGTGGACTCCTCCGCTCCGAGTGGTATCGCGAGCGTTGGGGATTATCTGTGGACGAGTCGGGCGAAGTGCAAGATACACAAGCGATTTGGCACACCACAGCCGGGGGACGTCGCGTCTCTGTTACCGTCGGTGGCGCGGCCATCGGCTGGCACTCAGAAATCCAATTAATTGACGATCCGCATAAGCCGAAAGACCTCGCAGGTGATCCCGACGTGGCGCAGCGCTCGCTCGAACGCGTGTGGAGTTGGTTCACCCTCACCATGTCCAGTCGACGGACGAATCCGCGTAAGTTCGCGCGCGTGATCATCATGCAGCGACTCCATGAGGGAGATCTAACCGGACGCATCCTCAATAGCGACGGGGCGAAGGAATGGACGCATCTCATGCTGCCGATGCGATTCGAGCGCGAGCGGGTCTGTGTTACGGCGTGGGGAGGCGACCGTCGGCGCGCGCCTGAGCTGTACAGCCGGCCCGATCTACCTGTCGATCCTGTTCTGCTCTGCCCTGCGCGCTTCGATGCGGTGGCCGTCGAGGAAATGCGAAAAGGCGTCGGCGGGCTGGGAGAACGCGGAGACGCGGCGCAGAACCAGCAGCGCCCCAATCCTGCTGGCGGCAACGTGTTCAAGCGCGAGTGGTTCGCCAAGTTTTGGCTGCCGGTTGGCCACGAGTTGTGGAGCAAACTGACCGAAGACGAGCGGACCAACGTTGTGCCCTATCCCGTCCGCGTGACCGAGATTCAATCTTGGGATTGCGCGTTCAAGGACCGCGCAGGTGCCGCGCTGACGGCCGGCCACGTCTGGGGATACGACGCGGCCAACTTCTATCTGCGCGATCGCATCGCGGACAACCTCTCGCTACCAACCATTTGCAATTGCGTGCGCGCGTTCAAGCGGCGGCACCCCCGCGCGCGGGGGGTACTAATCGAGGACAAAGCCAACGGTCCAGCGGTCGAACAGACTCTACGTAAGGAGGTCTCCGGGATCATCATGTGGGAGCCACACGGAGGTAAGATCGCGCAAGCAAATGCGGTCACGCCAATCGCTCAGGCTGGGAACATTATCTTTCCTCATCCGCTATTGTTCCCGTGGGTGGATGAGATGATGGAGTTGATCTTAGGATTCCCTTTTTCCGCTTCGAACGACGATACGGACGCCATGTGTCAGGCAATCTTGCACTTGCATGATAACATACAACCAGGATATCTTTCAGCTATGCGGAAGGTCCGGGACGGCTCGTTTCGAGTGGGCGAAAGATGAGCAACCATCCTTGGACTACGCGCATGCTCCGCGACGGTGCCGCCTCAAACCGCGCGCGCAAAATCCGGCTCGATTCGTGGGTCAACATGCTCACCGGGCTTGGGACCGCGCGTGATAAGACGACTTACACGTTGCCTGTCTCTGACGTGCTCCTCACGCCGCAGATGCTGGAGATCCTCTATCACTCAAGTGACATCGCAGCACGCATCGTGAGTGCAATCCCGGACGAAGCCTTTAAGCGGCCCTACAAGATCGTCAGTCGCTCCGCGATGCAACGGGCAGGCGTGCATCAACAAGACCTCTCCGTCGGCGCCTCCGACGAAGACGAGGCCCGCTATGGATCTAATCTCTCTACTCGCGACGCCAAACGCGGTAAGGGCTTGCAGAAGGTCGCGGAGAAGACCAACGACTCCGAGGCTGTGCAGACTGCCACGCTCGAATCCGATATCGAACTGCTAGGCGCGCGAGAAAAGCAGCACGAGGCTATGACCTGGGGGCGACTCTACGGACTTGGCGCTATCCTACTCGGGGCCGATGATGGACTGCTCCATGAAGATGCGTGGATGCCGCTCGACGATTCGGCAATTCGCAGCGTTGACTTTTTGACTATACTCGATCGGCGAGATCTAGTGCCGTATCGATGGTACGCCGATGTGATGGCGCCGAAATTCGGCGACATCGCGATCTATCAGGTGCAACCAGTTGGCGTATATATGGGCGCGCCTGTAGATCCCGTAACGCCTAACAACTCGCTCATCACGTGCCACGAGACGCGGCTCATCCGCTTCGGCGCAGAGCTGACTAGCAAGCGTGAGCGGTTGCGCAATCAAGGTTCTGACTACTCAGTGCTCCAAAAGTGCTTCCGCGCGCTTCAGCTCGTCGACAACAATTGGCAGTCGGCGAGCGCGCTTCTCGCGGACGCGTCACAGGCGGTCTACAAGATCAAAGGGTTGATGGACATGATCAGCCAAGAGCCCGGCATCATGCAAGACCGCATGGCCCTCGTCGACCAAATGCGCTCGGTCTTGCGCGGCGTGGTGCTCGACGCTGATGGCGAGGACTTCGACCGCAAGCCCACATCGTTTTCAGGGATCCCTGAAATGTTGCGTGAGACGTGGGCGCGTTTGGGTGCGGCCGCGCGCATGCCGGTCATCATGCTGATGGGCACGTCTACCAAAGGGCTCGGCGATACCGGAGATAGTGAGGTCCGCTGGTGGTACGACACAGTCGCGTCGACGCAAGAGCGCGTCGTCGGGCCGCAGGCTGAGCGCATCGTGAGCGCGCTCGCGGCCGCGCACGGGTTCGATCCCGACGCATTTGCCGTCGTGTTCCCGCCGCTGTGGCAAATGAGTGAAAAGGAGCAGGCCGATTTGCATTTGCAGCAGGCGCAAGCGGACGCTGTCTACATCGATCGCGGTGTCGCCACGCCCGAGGAGATCGCAGTCTCACGGTTCTCTACTGAGGGGTTTTCTCTCGACACGAAAATCGACATCGATGCGCGTCTTCGCATCATGGCGTTGGCGCTCGTGCAAGCAGAGCAAGAAGTCGTCAACTCGCTTGCAGCCGCAAGAAATCCGCAACCACCGCCAGCCGCGCCTAGTGAATCACCAGATCCCAAACCGCCTGGGGAAGTCGAGAATTAGGAGGGGACGATGCGCGCATTCGGATCTGTAAGTACAAGCAGCACCAGCGAGGTCGCAATCAACGGGACCACATATAACGAGCCGACGAGCGGCGCGCAGCGCGCGCTGAAATCTTCGAGCGCCAATGACGCAGCCGCAGGAACCGGCGCGCGCAAGGTCAGAATCACTTATTACGCCTTGGCGAGCGATGGGACAATCACCGGGCCGTTCACCGAGTTGATCACGCTGAACGGTACCGCTGCCGTCGCCACGGTCGCGACCAACATCGCGCTTGTGGAGCGGATGGACGTAACGAGTGTCGGCTCGGGGGGAGTTCCGGCAGGCACCCTTACACTCGCCCCAGCCGCTGATGGTACAGGTACTGCGATCGGCACTATTGCTGCCGGCAAGCGATCCACCGAATGGGCGCATCATTATGTTTCCTCGGGGAAGCGATGCGCGATCTCCGATCTGATCGTGGTTGGGGGGGATGCTGCGCAGGCGGCTATCAGCGTGCGTGCTCAATCTTTCCCCACGGCAAACGTTCCTGAGACGAGTATTCTTTCGCGGTTGGGTGTCACAAACGCGACGCCCACGGCGGCTCTGCTCGTCGCAGAGCAGGTGACGAAACGCGTCGCAGGACCGGCGCGGGTGCGCGCGTACGTGACACCTGCAAATACGAATGCGCAAGTTACCAGCGTCGATATAGGGCTCTACGAGCTGTGAGCGAGGAGACCTGCCCGAACGTTCGCTCCCGCTTGCGTGCTGACAAGCGGCGCGGCATCACTACACCGCAGGCGATGCTAGATTTTATCCGCCGCACATGTGGCTGTGATCTACACCGCAGTTGGAGGCACTCGAATGGCCGGCCCACAGTCACCATTCAGGCGCCGCGCCCAGCAACGGATCCGACGGCAGTTGGCGAGGTCGCGGGCTCCAAAGCACCCGGGCGGGCCTGAGACACAGCTCAAACTCGCCACTGATCGACTGATGCGTGCTTGGCACGCGCATCTGAAACACGCCGCCCTAATCATCGCGCCGCATCGCAGACGGCTCCGCCGACAAGACGCCACCGCCAGCGAAACGTCGACGTTATCGCGTACCTGGAATTATGCGCTGCAACTCCTTCACACATCTCCCTTTAAGCGGTTGGTGGACGCCGCCGCAAAACGCACTGCTGATTCGGCGGCGGCGCAAACTGAAGAGGCGCTCGCACTTGACGACTATTCTCCGAATTTGGCTAAGGAATCCAACGATTTGAGCTCCGATGTGTTCGCTCAAGTGTCCGGCAAAATGCGAGATTCGATCGCACGCGCAGAGAACATCTTGGACGAATTCGACCCTGATGAGGATGATTTAGATACGCTCGCAAGCGATCTCGACGATGGCCTGGCGGGCATCCACGGAGGTGCGATTGCGCTCGTTTCCGTCGCATTTGGATACGGTTTTGCGCAGCTCGTCAAATCGGCGCAGCAAGATGCGGGGGTGTCGCAGTACACCTGGATGGCGCAGCGGGATAGCGTCGTGCGTCCCGAGCACGTAGCGCTCGACGATGGCGCGCATTATTTCTGGGACGATCCCCCTCTGAGTGCGCGCGATAGCAGTTCGGGCGAGGATTGCCATCCAGGCGAGGACTACAACTGCCGTTGTGTAGCGAGCCCCGTACCGCCGGATGAGGATTGACGAATTATCGATTAGGTACTTGACACCCTAATCGTATTGCGCTCCAATCAAATAAATGGTACGGCACCTCCGCCTGGACAGAACGCCTCTCGGAAACGTCGCAAAAACGGCGCAAGGCGGCATCAAGGTTGAGGCTACTCTTACTCGATCTGGAGTTTTTGAATACCAAACCCCCTCCGGTGTGATTCGTGAATATCGCCCCCCCAGCGAGGTTGCGCGTGCGGATGCCCTCGCAACGCTTAAGGGCGCGCCAATCACAGTTCGGCATCCACCGGCAAAGGTCGACCCCAGCAACTTTCGGCGCTTTTCGGCAGGGCATGTCGGCGATGATGTCCGCCCTGAGGGGCACCAGATTGCCGCGACGCTCTATGTGCAGGATGCTGAAGCGATCCGTGCGATTGAGGCCGGCACGCGCGAAGCCTCGTGCGGCTATCACTGCGATGTAGACGAAACTCCTGGCGTGGTTCCGGCCGGCGAGCAGGACGCCGGAAAGCCCTACGATCGCGTGCAACGCAACATGACTTACAACCATTTGGCCCTCGTCGACGCGGGCCGCGCTGGTGACGCGCGATTGCGTCTCGATTCGAGTGACGAGCCAATCATCGTCGAGGAGAGTCGGAAAATGAAGGAACTGATTGAGGGAGTGGAATACGAGACGGGAACGCCCGCGCACGCGGCGGCTTGCGATCGTCGAGATTTGAAGCTGCGGCAGGACGCCGCCGATCGCGCGCAGCTCCTCAAGGAGCGCGACGAGGCGAAGAAGGCAGCTAAGGAAGTGCAAGATCGCCTTGATGCACTTGAAGCTCACGTGAAGAAGATGGCGACTCCTGAGGCGTTTGATCGCGCTGTTGCGCAGCGACTCGCGATCGTTGAGAAGGCCCGTAAGGTTCTCGGCGCTGAGTTCAAAGCGGATGGTCTCACGAACAATGCAATCATGCGCGCCGCCGTCGACAAGGCTTATCCCGACGAGCGTCTCGACGACAAGATCGATCGAAACTACGTCGCTGGTTTGTTCCGTGGCATTCGCACGGACGAGGCGGATCGCGCACAGGTGCGCAATGACGCTGCCGATAAGCTGCTTCGTGGCACCAAGCCGATCTCCACGGCGGTCGGCAATGTCCGTTCACTTGCGCAGGTTCGTGCCGATGCGATGGAGTCGTCTGATATGCGCTGCGCACGTCCACTGGCGATGAGTCGTCGAGATCGCTCTGGCGAGACGCGGTCGGGGCAGTCTGCGCAACTGGAAACTATGAAGTAAAGGAGACGACCATGCAAACGACCTACAATGTTAATCCCGCGCCGGCCGTAGCCGGTATGGTTGTCGACTCCCGAGAGGGCACCGTGATCATTTCCAAGCTCGCGTCCGGGGCTGTTCCGGTCGGGTTGGCCGTCGCGCCCGCCACAGATCCTCTGACTATCCCGTCGCTCACTGGCGTCGCGACTTCCCCGGCCAATCCAGGGCAGGTGAAAGCGTGGCCCGCAAGCGTCACGACTGATCCGGTAGCACTCTCCACGTTCATGGGCATTCCGATCTACGATTCGTCCCGCCCTCCGCACGACAGCAGCAATTCTTACAGCGACAAGGACTATGTCCCTGTGCTGCGCAAAGGCGTCGTGTGGGTCAACGCGGAGGGCGCCGTGACGCAGTTCAACGATGTCTATATCCGTACGGCCACCAGCGGCGGCTTCACGACGTTGGGCACGTTTGCCGACGGCGCTGGTACAGGCTTGTGCAAGCTGCCCAACGCACGTTTTCTGACGAGCGTCGGTAGCGGCGGGGGTCTGGTGCAGGTCGAGCTGATTTAGTTCCACAGAGCACGCGAGCGAAACTCGCGTGCTCGATGGTGCGAAGATCAACGGGGCGACGCCCCAATGGAGAAGGTCATGAGGGAATATCGATTCGACGAAGCGTCGCCCGAGTACCAGGACATGTACTCCGCCGTCCAGAGTTGGCAATTGCCCGGCAACAACGGCGAGCGCATGGACGCGGGAGAGACTGCGACCATTACAAGGCAGCTCCTCTACGTCAAGGCCAAAACCTACGATGTAAAGTATCCGATGTTCAAGGCGCGAGATTTTATCCCAGTTTCGCACGACGTTCCGTCGGGCGCGGAGACGTGGGATTACTGGCAATGGGACATGTACGGTATGGCGAAGATCATCGCCAACTACGCCACCGATTTCCCACGCGCCGACGTGGTCAAGAGACCATTTTCGCATGCTGTCAAGTCGTTGGGAAGTTCTTACGGATACACGATCCAGGACCTTCGACGAGTCGCTTTTATGGGGGGCCAGGGTGGCGGACAGCTTGACGTAAAGCGCGCCGCTGCTGCACGGCGCGCACTCGAAGCGGCCATCGATGATATCGCCGCTGTTGGCAATGCGGATGCCGGATTCGACGGATTCGTGAACAACCCGAACGTTCCGATCTTGGCCGCGCCGACGGGGACGTGGACGACTGCAACTGCGCTTGAGATTCTCGGCGACATGAACGCGCTCGTGCAGAAGATCATCGATCAGAGCAACGAGGTAGAAATCCCGGATACGATGTTGTTCCCGACGGCCGAGTTTCAGATCGTCACCCAAACCCCGTTCTCGACGCTCGCCGATCGCACCATCGCGTCGTGGTTCCTGATCAACAATCCATATATCCAAGATATGGATCAGTGGATCAAGCTCAAGAATCAGAATGCCGGGCACACTGGTGGGCGTGTGGTCTGCTATCGCCGCGACGAAGAGGTTCTTTGGCTGGAGATTCCTCAGGAGTTCGAGCAGTTCGCGGCTGACAAAGAAGGCGCGGAGTACACGATCCCTTGCCACATGCGGGTTGGCGGCGTCGCTTGGGCTTATCCTCTCGCGGGCTGTTACATGGACGGTACTTCGTAGTTCGTTTCTTCAACAGCAGACTCGTCGTCCTCGACGAGCCTGCGATTGGAGGCACGAGCCATGCGCCAGAAAATCAGTCGTCGGCTTACTTTCATCGCTGCTGTACTTGGCGTGTGTGCGATCGTTGGCGTCGCTGGCGCACAGCTCTATCCGCAGGTGTTCAACTTCGTCGACGTGAAGTCGGATGGCACTCGTGTCCGCCTGTTCGGAAACAACGGCGTCAAGGTTCACTATTTGAACTTCAAGGGCGGCGCGACTATCAACACCGGCACGAGCGCGCTCGACGTCGGCGGAAACTTCGCCACCTCAAACGTCACCGTGAAGTACCTCGATCTGACGCCGAGCCCGACGCCCACGCCGAGTCCCTCGCAGGTGTGCACTCCCGAGGGGCGCCTTGCCACGTGGGCTGGATCTGCGACGCAGAAGAGCGTCACCTACCAATGTTGTCAGGACGGCGCGGGGCACATCTACTGGAAGCTCGGGCTCTGCCCGTAAGGAGATCGCAAATTGGAAAACGACGCCGCCAAGGGGAAGAAGGTCACCGATGCCAAGCTGCCGCCGCTCGCGAACGCGGCTGTCGAATCGGTGTCCGCCGACGATGAGCAGGAAGTGGAAGCGCCCGCCACGCTCGTGCGCGTGATGAACAAGTGTCCGCGCCTGCTCCACCTGCCGGACAAGATCGCCACCTCGAATGGTCCTGAGGGCCCGCGCATCGTCGGAATCGGCACTGGCAAGAGCCTGGTTCCGGGCGGCAACAACGTGCCACGCGATTTGTGGGAGGCGCTCAAGGGGCAGCCGTACGGTGCGCCGCTCGCGAAGAGCGCCGAGGGCCACAAGACGGTGCGTGAGTGGATTCGGATCGGATACCTTGTCGAAGAGGGCGACGCCACTCAACCCGAGGGGCCGGAGGCGCCGAAGAATCTCCTCGGCTATGGCGTCAGTACCGCGCAGACGCTCATCGAGGGCGAGGATGATGCGAGCATTCTCGCTCGGTGGCTGAAAGCTGAGAACCGACCCGATGTGCAGGCGGCGCTCAAGAAGCGCATGCAGGCCGTCGGCGGAAAGTCGCGCAACTAACGGAGTCGATGTGGCGGTGACAGTAGCGTCATTCAAATCAGCCTTCCCCGAGTTCGCGGACGCGCCGACCGGATTGGTGCAGGCGAAGCTGACCGACTCCGCGCAGCTCTGTCCACTTGTTCCTTGGGGCGCGCTGCAAGATCAGGGTGTCTCTTACTACACGGCGCAGGCACTCGCGCTGAGTCCATTCGCCCGCAAGATGGCGCTCGCGGACAAGGACGGCGTGACTATCTACGACGATCGGCTGACACTGCTCAAGCGGATGGTCACCGCTGGATTCCGGGTGGTCTGATGGTTCGCGTAGTTCTACGTGTGGACGCGACGGTCCTTGAGCGCGCCAAAGCGTTGCTCAAAGGGGCGCCGAAGAAGGTGCGACAACATCGTCTTTCCGTCGGCATCCACGAACAAGAAGCGAGCGAAAAACCGATCAAGGTCGGCTCGCGAAAGGCAAACACCGACCGCGCAAAGAAGAATTACCGAGGGGGCGAATCTCACTCGTATCTAATTGACGTGGCCGCCGTCCACGAGTTTGGCTCGGGTTGGGCGAATCTCCCCGAGCGTTCGTGGTTGCGTTCTTGGTTCGATCTCAATCTTGATCGACTGGAGCGAGAGGCGACGAGCGCAATGCATGCTGAGTACGCAGGCGACAAGGAGGCGGTCACGTCGCTAGCCGGGAAATGGAGCGACGAACTACGACATTGGATTTCATCCGACGTTGCCAGGCTCGCGCCGCTTGCAGAGAGCACCGAAAAGGCGCGCGCCGCCGCTGGGCTCCCCGCCGGCCCCCCGCTTTACGCCACACACCAGCTTGTAGACGCTATTCGTGGGCTCGCTGACGGTCGCTACATACGATGATCGACTGGGCGCAGATCAAGGAGATGGCGCACGCGATCATCTCAGATCTGACCGATCTTGGGCCGGAACGTGTACGTTGGCGAGATGAAACGGAGGGCGCCGAGTGGGCCGACGATCCAGTCATCTACTTGGCGATCCGCGACGTACGAACATTGGGCAGCGACGAGGAGCTGCGTGAGAATGCGCTGACGGAAGATGGGGTTCTGCTCGACGTAGATCAGACGGTCGTGATCTCCGCGCAGAAGCTGTTCACGCTGAGTCTCCAGTGCGAATCCTTTTCGCAGGACGTTTCAGATGGGCGCCATGCGGGGGCGATCTTAGACAAGTTTGTGACGCGTCTCTCGCGATCGACCACCATCGAACGCTTGCGCGGAATCTTCGCGGTGACCGACTCGACTCCGCCGCTCAACATAGGCGTCGTCGATGAAGACCGCAAGCTAAGCGTTTATGCCATGGACCTTTTTTGCGCAACCGTGGATAATGACCTTGACGATTCGGCAGGTTCGGGCGGCTTCATCGACGAAATCGAAATTGAGGGGATCGTCGATGATGCTGGAACCGATCGAGCAGTGAACTTGGATATCAAAGGAGACGCGCCATGAGTAACGTCGATCAAGTAGTCTCCGTCGATATCTCCGCAGTCGGTGCGGTGCCGTCGGTGCCGGGCACCTCAATCGGCGCCTTCGCGGGTTATCATACCGCGTGGACAGACCTGATCCGCACGTATCAAGACGCGTCGGACATGCTGGCGGATGGCTTCACCACCAATTCACCGCTCTATTTGATGGCGCTCGCGTGGTGCTCGCAGAATCCGCATCCTTCGCAGTTCAAGATTATTCGCCTGACCGGCGACTATCAGCAGGTCTTGCATTTCACCGTGACCGATACGCAGGCTGGACACATCGTTGGCCTCGTTCTGACGGACGCGTCGGGCGTCACGCACTCGATTCAGCACACGAACACATCGGGGCAAACCGCCGCGCAGATCGCAACTGCACTCGCGGCGCTCACCGCGTCGGGGGCGACCATCGCGGTTGATGGCAGCATCAACACCCAGGTTAACATCACTATCACGACGCATCACAACCTTTGGTATCCATCGAGCGTCTCGGGCGGCACGTTCGAAGACGTGACCGCAGCTCCCGCAACCAACGATATCGCCACTGACCTTGCGGCAGCCGCGCTCGTCGACGGCGACTTCTACGGCGTCGCCACGCCGTTCATGAGCGACGCCGCGATTCAGGCCGTTGCGATCTGGGCGGAGGCTAATGGACGATTCCATAGCTACGGGACGCCCAACACCAACAACGTCGATACCAGCAATCTCGGGATTTTTCAGACCTGCGAAACTGCTGGATACGAGCGCACGATCGGCGCTTTCACCGGGACGCCGCGAACCTATATCGGCGTCGCGGCCATGTCGCAGTTGCTCGTCGCTGATCCAGGCTCGACGACGCTCGACGCTAAGACGATGGCGGCTGTCCCCGTCGATGCGCTTACCTCGACGCAAATCCACAATGCAGGGCAGTTCGTCGACCCCGCGACGAAGAATGGCAACGTCTACATCACGATCGCTGCGACGAGCAATTACACCGACGGGCGGATGGCGTCGGGGACCTATGCCGATGTTCGCGTCGGGATTGATGGGTTGTCGCGAGACATGCAGGTCGCAGTGTTCGCGCTCAAGCGCCGGCTGCCCAAGCTCCCGTACACCCGAAAGGGGATTGGGATGATCGCTGCCGAAATGAAGGCGAGCCTCCTTCGTTTCGTGGCGAATGGCTTCCTCTCCAATGAAGCGGGCAGTGAGCCGATCGTGCTGCCGCCACAGTTTGAACTGATTAGCAGCACCGACAAGAGCAAACGCAAGCTCAAAGCGATGAAGTTTACCGCCGTCGCACAAGGCGCGATTCAAAGCGTGCAGATTCAAGGAACGATCACCTTCTGATAGGAGCGTCGACCATGGCGTCACGTGCAGCGTTTTACGACCCCGATCAGATCCTCTGCTACTTCAACGGCGTTCTCGTTCAGGGGTTCGCGGACGATGAGGCGATTGCCGTTGAGCCGATGAGCGATGCGTTCGAAGAAGTTGTGGGCGTCGACGGAGAAGTGGCGCGTAGCAAGAGCAATGATCGCCGCATCAAAGTGACAGTCAAGCTGTTGCAGACCTCGACCACCAACGCAGCTTTCTCCGCCATCCACAACACCGATCTCAACTCGCAAAACGGCGCTGGCGTCGGCGCGTTCTCCCTGAAAGATCTACAGGGGGGGACAATTGTCGAAGGTCCGCAAGCGTGGATCAAGAGCATGCCCGCTGCGAGCTTCGCACGCACCGCGAAGTCACGTGAGTGGGTCATCATCGTTGCGGTTGGAACGCGCACCGAGGGCGGCAACTGATGAGCGCGATGCTGGAAGAGCGCACGCAGGAGCGTGAGATTGGCGGAATCTTGTATAAGGCGCAGCCTGTCGCATTTGGTCTAGGGCTCCGCTCACTCAACCGTCTCATCAAGGTACTCGCGCCGCTGATTGCGGCGAGTCTACGTGAAGGCCGCGCCAGTGATCGCGCAGCGTCGTTGCTGGAACTGTTACCCGCGAGCCTGACCGACGATGATATCGACTACTTCCGCACGGTCTTCGGCGGCGCGTCGTGGTACATGGACGGCGAACCAACCAACTGGATCCCCTTGGTCAAAACTTCGGGAAAGAACGCAATCGATCACCAAGAGCTACATTTCGCCGGGCGCTATCCCGAATTCCTCGAATGGCTTGTTTTCTGCGTCGAGGTAAATTACGGCGGTTTTTTCAATGGCGTCACGAGCGAGGAGAACGTGGCGCCGGGGGTAGCGGAGTCGAAACCCACAGCGGGCGGTATCTTCGGGACCCTCGCAGCGGTGATCAGGGGAGAAAAGAATTCGCCCCCGACCCGTGGCGGTGGTTCGAGTGGCGAGTCTTGACGCACGATCTGATCACAGTCTCGCGATACGAAATGCACACGCATTGGTGCATTGACGACGTATGCGAAGCACATGATATGCTAGATCAGATCGACGAAGCGCGCCGCCCTACGGAGAGAACCTAGCGCATGGCCGGCCCTGGCGGAGTCCTCCGTGAGCTGATCGCGGTCTTTGGCTTCGACGTCGATACGGAGGGCCTCAAAGAAGGCGAGTCCAAGCTCAATCAATTTATCGGTCGACTCGGAAAGCTGGCGGAAGGCATTGCTGCCGCTTTCGCTGTCGACGCGATTCGAGATTTTGCCGACGAACAAGCGCGGCTCCTTGATCAAATTGACGACACGGCCGCTGCCCTCGGCATCTCCGCAGAGCGAGTGCAGCAATTTCAATTTGCTTCCCGCGCCATGGGCGACGACGCGGAGAAGCTTCTCAACTTGATGGGGCGTCTTCAAGTCAGCCAGCAAGCGGCGGCGCAAGGAAGCGGCGAGGTTGCAAAAGCTTTTTCAGGTATCCCCCTCAAGGATCTTCACGGGAAACTCAAACCTGTCGATGAACTATTTCTCGATGTGGCAGAGAAGATCAAAGGGCTCAAAGACCCAAGCAAGGCGGCGGCAATCGCTACACAATTGTTTGGGCGATCTGGCCGTGAACTTCTTCCTTTTCTGAAAGAGGGCCGTAAGGGGTTCGCAGATCTCGTCGAAGAATATAACGCTTTGGGCGGCGGATATCCTAAAAAGGCGATCGAGCGCGGAGGAGAATTCCAAAAGCAAACAGCGCGGCTAGACCTAGCGATCAAAAGCCTCAAGGGTACGATCCTCGTCAGTCTCTATCCTGTCCTGAACGTAATCGTCAACGCCTTCACCCAAGCTGTCGTTTGGTTTCGCGAGCTATCCAAGCAGAGCGAGATTGTTCGCGCCTCTCTTGGGGTTTTAGGCGCGGCAGCCACCGCTTTCGGAATCAAACTCGCGATCGACTTCGCGCCCGTCCTGCTCGTCGCTGCCGCGCTCGCCGCGCTTGTCCTTATCGTCGACGACCTGATGGTTCTGTTCGAGGGCGGGGACTCCGCGATTGGCGAAGCAATTGATAAGATGTTCGGCAAGGACGCGCGTCTCGACGTGGTCCAAGATCTCCGTGACATTTGGCAGGGAATCGGAACCGCGATCAAAACTTCGTGGGATTACGCCGTCAAATTCTTCACTGCGCTCACCGAGTACGGAGGCGCGCTCGGAGACTTTCTCGGTCGCGTCAACAACGCCTTCGGCGCCGAGGGGAAAAAGACGCAGCGCGAGATCGTGATCAATAAGCTAGATGCCGAACAGCGCGCCCAAGTCACGACACGGGAATCCCGCCGGAGGCAAACAGATCGCATCGAGCGCGAGGTATTCGGTGCGCAGCCAACCACCCCAACGAATGTGGCCCAAGAGTTTGCACCGTACACTGCGCCGGATTTCGCTCCGCTGATCAGCACACCTCCGCCAGCGCAAGCGAATGATTACGTATCAGTGGGCGACGTAAAAGTGGAAGTGCACGCGGCTCCGGGAATGGACGAGAAAAAGCTAGCTGAGCACACCGCAAACGAATTTCGCAAGCTCGCCAAACAAGAACGTCGCGCCGCTAAGGCGACGTTCCAAACTGCGACGGCGCAGAAGTGACGAACGATGGCCGCCCCGCAAAAAGTCTTGCTCTCCTGGTTTCTGGAGGGGTCGGGAACGACGGGGCAAGTTCTGCTCGACGCATCGATCACAGAGCAGCACACACTCGGAGCTGAGGTAACATCTCATCGCGTCGAGAAGGGACCTAACGTCTCCGATCACATTCGCGCGTTGCCTAGGTCACTCGTGCTTGAGGCGCTCGTCACGAACCATCCTCTCGACGTTCCCGGTACACAAGCCGACGGCGTCACCGGCTCAGTGCAGGACATATCGGCAATGGTCGAGGGCAAAGCGATCAAATACCGTGCGTTCAAGTTTGAGGGCAGTCTCGATCGCGTTCGCACAGTGTTCGGAGATCTCGCGGATGCTTTGCAAACCGGAGCGTTGTTCGCAGTGACCACGACGCTCAAGCGCTACGAGAATCTAGCCGCTCGAAATCTTGCTGTCCAACGCGCTGTTGGCAGCGGCAACAGCCTTCGAATCACTATCGATTGGCAAGAAGTAATCATTGTTGAGACAGATGCGGTCGCCGCGCTACCCCCCAAGACACAACCGAAGAAACGCGGCAGCCAAACCGGAAATCAACTAGATCCGAATAAAAAGGAAGACGAAAAGAAAATCAGTATTATTCAGAAGGCGCGATCTGTTCTGGGAGCTTTCAAGTGATCGTCGAGATCAACACCGAGTTTTCTGAGCAGATTACCGATTCGGCGCTGCAACGTGTCGACGAGCAGCTTGTTCAGCTCGACGGCGTAGAGTACCTTCTCCGATTCGTTTGGGCGCCCCGCGAGCAAGCATATTATCTCAGCTTGCTCGATCAAGATGAGAATCCCCTCGCGCTTTCGATTCGCCTGAACATCAATGCTCCTCTGTTGCGGCGATTCCGCGATCCGCGCCTGCCTCCAGGGAGCTTGCTCTGCGTCGATCTAAGCGATCGTGGCGCGGAGATCACGCAACCCTCAGATTTAGGGCAACGTGTGATCCTCGCCTATGTTACGGCGGACGAACCGTGAGGTTGTTTCGCCGCGCTTGGCGCGTGCAAATCGACACGCTCGACGTCTCCAATTTAGATATAGAATTCAAGATCTTAGCCACGCTCAAGCCTGAGCCGAACAAAGGCGTAGTGACAGTCTGGAATCTCAATCAAGACCACCGCGCGCAAATCCTCAAGCGAAACCGTCCCAACGGAAATCAAACGCACGGAATTCCTGTACAAGTAGAAGCGGGCTATGTCGACAACACGGCGGTACTGCTAAGCGCAGATCTCCGCGAGGCCGTTTCGCAACGAGATGGCACTGATTGGAAGACTGTCCTGTCAGGTGATGACGCAGGCCGCGCTTATCGCGAGTCGCGGATCTCCGCGCAGTGGCCTAAAGGCACTCCGATCGGAACCGTTCTGACCCAGTGCGCGCAGGCGCTCGGAGTGGGCTCAGGGAACGTCAACAACTTTACCGCCGATGCGGAGATCTCTGGCATCGGGGCTAAGTTGGCGCACTCGTTCACGGCGGACGGAAATGTTTCGCGCGAACTAGATCGATTGCTCAAGTCGATCGGATTAACGTGGAGTGTCCAACACGGAGCACTGCAAGTTCTTCGGCGCGGCGCGCCGCTGAACCAAAGCGCAATCCGAATCTCCTCGTCGACAGGATTGCTCGGATCACCAGAGGCTGCGATTGACGCTACAGTCTCACTCGGAAACCCGCAGCAATTTGCCGCGGGCGCAAAGCTCAAGGTGGCCAAGCCACCCAAGCCCAAGGATCCGGGAATCCTAAAAATCAAAACTTTGCTCATTCCGGGTATGGCGCCCGGCCGTAAAATAGTGTTAGAATCAGAGCAGTTCAATGGCGGTTATATGCTGACCGAAGTCGAGTACGTAGGCCAGTCTTGGACCAGCGGCGAATGGCGCTGTGACTGCGTTGCGCGAGTGTACTAGATGGACGACAGTTCAAGCGGCGATACTGGCCTGGAGGAGATCACGTTGGCTGAGCTGATCAGCGACGGAATCGAATCCTATTTGCTCGATCACTTCCACGCTTTGCCTGCGCGTGTCGACGCATTCGATTGGAACAATGGAAGCCCCGTTGTCAAGGTCACACCTCTGATCAAGCGCATGATCCCCGACGGCGCAGGAAACTACATCGAAGAATCTTTGACGCAGCTTCAAGACGTGCCTGTCAAATATTATCGATGCGGCAAGTTCGCATCCGTCTTCCATTTGGAAAAAGGCGATCAGGGTGCGCTCTATTTCGCCGATCAAAACCTCGGTACCTGGCGAGCGACGGGCAACGTAAGTGCACCGGGCGATATTCGTAGACACGGGCTCGACGGTGCCTTTTTCGCTCCGGGGTTGTTCGCCGACGCACAGACGATTCAAACCGACCCCAGCTCTGCGATGATTGTCGGGAGAGACGGCGCAGCGGGCGCGCAGATCGAGCTGACGGACTCTGAGGTACATCTCGGGCAAGGCGCCGACGATCGCGTACTGACCGCGAAGGACGCACAAGCGCTGCACAACGCAATCGCCAACGCGGCCGTCGTCGCGAATGACGGAGGCGCGTCCCTCAAGGCAGGGATCCTCTCTGCGCTGGCGGCAGCTGGATGGTCGCCGCTTGCGGGCGTCGTCCAGCTTGGCTGCGCGACGATCAAGGGTAAGCGATAATGGCGAGCCTCAAGATTGTACTACCCTCGGAGGTCGACGCGATCAATCCGGTGAGCGGCGATCTATTCCTCACGCCACAAAAGTCAATGCGTCTGACTCAGACGTTGCGTGAAGAAGTGGCGCAACAGCTCTATATTCGATTCCGTTTTTTTCAAGGCGAGTGGTTTCTCGACGGGTCGGTGGGTGTGCCATGGAAGCAATCGATTCTTGGTGTAAAGGTTCCAATCGGAATCGTCTCGCAGATCCTACGTAATGTCTGCGCGCGTTGTCCCGGTGTCGCGCAGGTACAACAATTTCAGGTGACGCCGTTCGGCACGCGTCGGCAAGCTAAAGTCGCCTTCTCCGTTTTGCTCACCGATGGGGCTGTTCTTACGAGTTCAGATTACGGCCCCTTCATCGTCGGCGCGGGGGTGTAATTTGGCGTTTGGGCTCACACCAGAAGGATTCAACCCCAAGACGACTGCCGACGTTCTGTCGAGTGTTCAGGCGGCGCAGACACAGCAGATCGATCCCAATCTGGATTTACAACCGACGAACCCCCTCGGAGTTCTGAACGGAATAGTAGCTGATGAGATCGGGCAGCTCTGGCAAGCGCTGCTAGGGCTCTATTCAGGGATGAGCCCCGACGATGCCAGCGACGATCAGCTTACGTCCTTGGGGCTCCTGACAGGGACGCGGCGAAACGATCCGCAACCGACGCAGGTTCTTGCGTGCACCGTCAACGTGGACGCGGGATTCAATGCGGCGCCTGGAACCATGTTCGCGCACATCGTCGGGGATGCCGTCGCCGTTTTCGCGAACAAGGAAATCATCAACAATCCCAACGGATTCGCTGATGACCTAACCGTTGATTTTGTTGCAATCGCAGACGGCCCGCAACAGTGCCTCGCCCATACGCTTACCGTGATCGCACAGCCGCTCACCGGCTGGAACAGCGTCGACAACGGCAATGACGGAATCACGGGCGCGAACATAGAATCTGACGCAAGCCTCCGCCTCCGTCGCGAGCAAGAACTGTCAGCGGCGGGCACCTCTACCGCCGAAGCTATCCGATCCGCGATCCTTGAGGCTTCTCAGCAGAACGTATTCTCATCTCTCGTGCAGAGCTGTACGGTGCTGACCAACGATACTGACTCTGTCGATGTGAACGGGTTACCCGCACACTCGTTCGAGGTTATCTGCTATCAACCTGGGCACACCGATGATGACGATCAAGCTCTCGCTGATCTGATCGCCTCCAACAAAGGTGGCGGTATCAACACTTGGGGAGGCGTGGTCAAATCGCACGTGGACTCCCAAGGGCTCAGTGAGACTATCCGTTTCACGCGCCCCGATCCAATCCAAATCTATATCGCGATCACTATCGTCCGTTCTTCTACAGAGATCTATGCAGGCGATGCGGCCATAAAACAGGTGCTCGCCGACTACGGAAACACGATCGGCGCTGGCGGGACGGTCGTCATCAAACACTTGGAGGCACGCACCTTCGATGTGAAGGGCGTATTCGACATTGCCTCGCTGCTCGTCGATATGATTCCATCTCCGATCGGAACGAGCAACATCGTGATCAACATTCGACAAGTGCCCACTTTCTCGACGGCAAACGTCGACGTGACGAGCTGATGGCTGCGCTCACACACAAAACCGACTATCTGTCAGAGTCGCTTTCCCGTCTATTAGAGCAGTTCAAGGGAAAGCCCAGGTTCGAAGCGATCATAACGTCGTATATGCAAGAGCTTCAGGCGGCAGAGGACTCCTTTTGGGATCTCTACGTCGGGCGGCTCCTTCAAGAAGTGCTCACAAACGGAAGCGCAAACGACGATTTGATCGACAAGATCGGCAAGCTCGTCGGGCAGCCGCGTCAAGATTTCGACAACACGATCTACATCCGTCTGATCAGCGCGCGCATCCGAACGAATCACAGCGACGGGCGCCGCGAAACTCTGATTGCGATCTTGCAGCTACTCGTTCCAGACGTGTTGATCGAAGCTCGTGAGTACACCGGATCGATCGTACTCACTGCGCACGGTCCTGTTCTTGTTCCTCCGCAGACAATCGCATTTGAGTTTCTCTCCCGCGCCGTCCTTGCAGGCGTACGCGGGACCTTCGTCTGGGAGGGCGCAGAGGAATCCGAGACACTTCTTTTCGGATACAAATTCAACAGCTCCGCGATCTTGCAGCCAACCACCGATCAGTCCCCAGGCTATTACGGGGGCGGTCCGAGTAGCGGATTTTATGTTCGCGGCGGACTTGCCGCTGGCGCATTTACCTCGGACGGAGGGTCTACATGAGCCGCCCAACCACAGGGCCAGATTGGGCCACCGACGCCGCGTATACGCACGGCCCCGTCGCCGGACAGCCCAACAAATCGCAGCCGTCGAGTGGAGAGAGCGCCGAAGGATTTATCCCGGCGCAACCAATTCCGGCCGACTACCTCAACTTCAAGATCAACGAGATCGGTCGTTGGTTGCATTATCTTGACAGCGCCGTGGGCGCGCTCGTCTTCGGCAACGGGCGCGATGGTGACTTTACGTTCAACGGATCAACCACTCCAAGTTGGGCGACCCGATCCGGCAGCGTTTACACATTGACACGCGACGTATTCGCACACAACTGGACCTTCGGTGCAGGGACCTCGCTGAAAACCGCTGGCTATCGCGTTTTCGGAGCGGGGAAGCTGGACACAACGGCGTGCACTCCAGGCAGCATCATCACCAACAATGGTTCCGTCGCAACGAATGGCGGCGCGGGCGCGGGGGGGGCCGGGGGCAACGGCGCGCCTTCAGGAACGCTTGGAGGTGGCGCCAACGGCAGCGTCGGGGGGAAGTCTGCTCCCGGCACAGCAGGAGGTAGCGTGATCAACGCGCTGGGGGGTACTCCGGGCGGCGCGGGCGGTAATGGATCGCTTACCGCCGGAGGTGCCGGCGGCACCGCGACGTTGCCGACTGCGGTCCTGGGAGGCGCCTCCGCAATCTCCGCCGCAACTGTCGGACACGTAATCGGCTCAGGAAACCTCACGCTAGCTGTCGGGGGAGCTGGTGGCGGTGGCGGTGGAGGCGCAGTCAGTGGCGGAGGAGGTGGCGGCGGTGGCGGTGGCGGCGTCGTGTCCGTATTCTTTCGCGAGCTGGCGCTGGCAGGGGCGAGTGACATACGCGCCGCCGGGGGGAATGGCGGTAGCGGATTCGCGTCCGTCGGCACCGGAGGGGGCGGAGGCGGAGCCGGCGGCGCGGTGTTCTTGGTGTACGTAACCAAAAACGTAACCGCATTCACCGCCGCTGGCTGTTGCCCGGGAGGATTCGGCGGCGTGTCAGGCGGGGGTGGCGCAGGCGTCGACGGGGCGACGGGCAACCTTTACGAGTTTCAGATCGGAGAAAGCGATTTCGGCGCGCCTGAAGCCGCGAGCCAGCGGGGCGTCGCCTCTTTCGCTTCTTCCGGGAGCGGCGCCGGATTCGACTATTTCGATGTCTCACTCGCTCCGAGCATGCCGAATACGAGCTACGAAATCGAGCTGTCAGTCGGAATGAATGACGATACGAGTGGTGCGCCGGTCGTTAGCTACCGTCTGAAAACCACAGGTGGTTTCCGAATCCGACCAAACGCCAAATTCGATGGAGAAGTATCATGGAAAGCTACTCCTGCTTAGAAGGAGGTTCTATGCGCGCGTTTTGGATCGTTGCCGCCTTCGGCGTAGCGCTCCTCTCTCCTCCGGCGAATGCGCAATACATCGGCGCGACACCTGTCGGACCGGGGATCAAATACACCTGTCAAACCAGTGCGCCCGGACCGGTCAACACCGATCGCGATTGGGTGCGCTGCTCCGATCGGCATTTAATCCACACGAGCAATGCAAACGTCGATAGCGACTTCACCGCCGCGACGGGAATCACTGGCGTAACACCGGGTAGTTACGTCAGCGCGAACATCACGGTTGGCGCTGATGGGCGCATCAGCTCAGCCGCGAACGGTACTGGCGGGGGATCCTCAGGGTACTCGTCCGTCATGCAAAACGGCACGCCACTCACAGCGCGGGGCGTTCTCAACTTTTCTCCGCGATTTCTCTGCGTCGATAACTCGGGCGCGACGCGAACCGACTGCGATGCGTCTACTAGCGGAGTTGTAGCTGCGACCTATGGAGACGCGACGCACGTCCCGCAAGTTGCCGTCGATACCTACGGGCGCGTTACAGCCGCTTCTAACGTGTCGATCATCCTCCCTGAAAGCGCGGTCACCAATCTCGTTTCAGACCTCGCGGCGCGCGCGCTTTCATCGACGACCGTTTCGGCGGGTTCTGGATTGACCGGCGGAGGCGATCTATCTACCAATCGCACTATCAGCCTCGACACCAGTGGTGTCACAGCGTCGACTTATGGGGACGCAACTCACGTCTCACAGATCGCCTTCGATGCATTTGGGCGCGCTACGTCTGCATCTAGCGTCGCCATCTCCTTACCGGAGAGTGCTGTCACCAACCTCGTTTCGGATCTTGCAGCGCGCGCGTTGACGGCTACTACGATCTCCGTCGGCACGGGTCTGTCTGGCGGTGGCGACCTGTCCACCAATCGGACGATCAATCTCACAGCCACGATGCAGACGATCTACAACAACGGCTCCTCGATCGTCGAAGACGCGACGAATAAAGGAATTACAATCGATCAGCACGGCTCTCTGCCTAGCCCGTCTCCAGCGTTCATCGTCAAGGACACCACGATCACTGATCCTGTCGGCAATCCTTGGGTGAGTTTTGGGATCGTTGATCACGCCATTCGAGGACAGGACGATCTATCGGTGCGGCAGAGACTTCTCCTCTGGGGTGGTACTACATCCAGCGCATGGGACACCATCATTCAAATCGCCGATGCGCTTGCTAGCAACCTCCCTGCCGGCAATCTATTGCTCCGTGCTCAGTCTACTGCGCTAGTAAATCATCATGGCGGGGATTTCATCGCCTGTGGCGGCAAGTCCACGGGCGGAGGAGCGGGCTCTGCTGAGGGGCGCGCATTCCTCGCCTCGCCAAGCACCTGCGACGGCAGCACGATAACCGCGCCGTACATTGGGATTGGCCGTGCAGGTGGCGATACCATGGCCATGGTTGGCAGCAATCAGTCGATCCTCATCTCTGACGGCAAAGCCACCAATACCACCATCGGGCTAGACTACTATGGCGGCTTGGCGGGATTCCGCGTGACCCACGGCGGAAGCGACGTGATATCGGCAACAAATAATCAGATCGCCCTCGCAGTATCTGGCGTCAGCAACCAGGTCCAGGTAAGCTCGGATAGTGTCCTAATGGGAGGCGCTTCGGCGACGACGCAAGTCAAGATCGACGGTGTCAATGGGCGAATCGGGATCGGTACCACGTCACCATCACAGCGGCTCAACATAGACAGCCCAAGCGGCTCCAGCTATATCCGAGTCACGAGCGGCGGGTCTAATGGCATGTCCCTCGGAACCGACGGCACCAGCGACTACATCCAGGCCACTGCGGCCAATCAGAAGATTTTCTTTGCCCGATCTGATGCGGCCATCGTCTGCGCTATCGACACCCAAAATTCTCGATTGGGATGCGGTGGGCAATCGTCTCCATCGTATCCGTTGGACGTGACTGGCATAGCACGCGCAACCTCGCTCGGCGCGTTACAGCAATCGATCGGCTACGGGACCGGCGCGCAAACGGTGAACATATCCGCCGGGGGATATGTCGTGTTGTCCGCCGCTAACGGCGTGACCCTCGGTGCCATCACTTTGACGGCAGGTACCGTCGATGGACAGGAGATGACCCTGGAGCTAGTCCAGGGGTCTGGAGGTAACAGCACCTGGCCTACCACCATGACTAATGCCACGTTTGCCGGTGGGACGTTCGCCAAAACATCGACCTCCAGTGCGGTCGACATCTACCACATGCGATGGTCCACCGCAGGGGCCAAATGGCGCGAGGTCTCACGCGCGCTGAACGAGAGTTGATCAATGATCCAACACATCCCACTACAGGCTTACGGCCAGGCCGTCACGGGTATCCGTCTGCAAATCGGCGCAACGGTATATTGGGACTTTGCCTGCTTAGATCCGGATAGCCGTGAGCCGCTCGATCTAAGTGCTGAAGGAATCGCAGTCGTCTCTTCACTATGCGCACGCGATGTTCGCAGACTGCCCACGCAGCCTCCCAAAATATCACGGCAGGGAACGATCACGGATGCGCCTCACGGACTCGTCACTGTACCGTGGGCGAGCGGAGATACTGCACCCACAGGCGCGCCGCTCGATCCGGGATTGTACCTCATGGATCTGTGGCTGACAGACATCGACGGAAATCGCCGATCGCTGATTGAGATATCCGTCGAGCTACAACCCGCCGAGACATTGCCGACAACGCTTGTCGCGCCGTTGCCGGAGCAGCCTCCGCTGGGGCAGGGCCCCCCCGGAACTATTGCCGCGGGACTCGTTGCGTTCGCGGCCGTAGGCAGTGGCGCAGGCGTCGACTACGTGGATGTTGCGATCTCCCCGACGATGACCGATACAAGCTACAAAATCCTGCTGACCGCCGAGCTGACAGACAGCGATGATCCCGCGCCCACCATCAGTGCGCGGAACAAATCGACGACGGGATTTCGTATTCGAACCGACAGCCACTTCGGCGGAAATGTCTCCTGGGCGGTATTGCCATAATGTAATACATCAGGTAATCTACCTCCTTAGGAGGCACGTAACATGAGCACGACCGCGCGATGGGTTTTGCTGGCGGTGATCGCCAGCGTCAACGCGGGCCTGGTAGCCGCATTGAATTTCAAGGTTTTAGCGCCCCCGGAGTCGGTGAGATTCGCCCTGATCTCCGTGCTGATTGTGATGCTCGCTCCGCTCGCAGGTTTGCTTAAGAGCCCGATGGGGAAAGAGGAGCCGTCACCGAAGAGCGATCCCGAGCGCGGCAGCGTCGATGCAATGCTGCTTGTCGTACTGACCGCGAGCAGCGTGTTTTTTCTCCTCACAATGGCCTTTTCCGGCTGCGCCTCCAACGCTGATGGACTGCGACAGGCGTGCACTGACGTTGATCAGATTCTGACCGTCGCTTATCAATCCACCAGTGACGGATTCAAGGCAGATCAAACCGCCCTACGTGCCGAGCTGAGCGCAAATCGGATCACGGCGGAGAAAGCGACGAGCCGCCTCGCCGATCACAAAGGGATCGTCGACAAGGTCCTAGCCTCTCTCGATGTTCTCCGTGAGAGTCAATCTGTTCTGTGCAACGCAATCCCGGCCGTCGAGGCGGGCGTGCGGAAAGACGGCCCCCAATTGATCTCCGCTATCATGCAGATTGCGGCGGCGGTTCCTCCCCTACTGCAAGCCATTCTTACGCTCACAAGCTCGTTGTCTACTCCACGCCTGAATGGGTGTGCGCATGTTTGAGGTAATCGTTGCGGCGGCACTCCCGCTACTGAGTAAGCTCCTGCAAATGCTCATCGAGGCACCAAAGGCGAGTAAGGAGCGGTCCGAGGAGATCCTTGCGCAGCTTCGGGCAGCGGAATCCGCGCTGAGCAAGACAGCCGCCGACGCCCACGCTTCCGTCGAGGCGGAAGCGAAAACAACCCGCGATGCGATCGCCGTTCGCACCGAGCCCAAACCGTGACGCTCAAGATCACGCAAATCCCAGCGCATCCGTCCAACTACAATCCGAATCCGCGCGACACCTCTGTAATCGATCTGATCGTCATCCATATCACCGACGGACACGGAGATCCCCTCGCTACGGCAGGGATGTTCGCCACGCCACGCGACCGTCGAGATCCTCCACGCGCCTCCTCCGCCCATTACGTGGTCGGTCAAGACGGAACGATCGTGCAATGCGTCCCGATCGATCACACCGCGTATCACGCGCACGGCTGCAACTATCGATCGATCGCCATCGAGCATTGCGCGCGCGCGCCAAAGGAATTGCGATCAGACGACCCGGGATTACCTATCAGCGCGCCGCAGTATCTCGCGAGTGCTAGGCTGGTTTCCTCGCTCTGCGAGGTGTTATCGCTCCCGAAAACGCGCGCGGTGATTCGTGGGCATTGCGAGGCTGACCCGGCGACATCCCACAAAGATTGCCCCAATGCGATCTGGGATTGGGCGCATTACATGACGCTCGTAAGCGCTACTTAAAATGCGAGGTTCTCATGTTAGATCCAGATAAAGCAATCCGCGCGGCTGAGGAGCAAGTCGAAGCGGCGGCAAGACACGTGGAGGAATGGTGTAATGAGCGAAAACGTGCCGCATCCCGTCGCACCGACGCCCGAAGAACAAATAACCGCACGGCTCGCCCGGATCGAGCACTGGATCGCGCGGCTGGCGCACACGGTAGGAAATCACTCCGCGCAGTTTGACGCGCACGTCGCCAACGTGCGCGAGGAGCTTGCGCAGATCCACGGAGGTCTGCTGCTCGTCGACGGAACCACCGCACGATTGGAGCGCCGGCTATTCTTGGACGATTCGGAAGATCGCCCAATGAGATCTCCTCGTAAGACTCCTACAGATCAATTTTCTCTCCCTGCCGGAGTCACAGTCGCGGTTCCACGACACCGCGTGGCGGCGTGGCTTAATGCTTGGCGCGGCCTCAAGATCGTCTGGTACGTGAGCATCGGCGTCGTAACTCTGAGCGGCTGGGCGCTGCACCTATGGCGGATGCTTGCACGCCGCTAGGTGCACAGACCGCACGTCCAACCCTGCCCACAGTTTTTGCACCACTTAAAACGCCCGCCGTCGCAGCCTACACCGATCTTGGAGAAAGCGCAGCATACTCTCGGAGCAGCTTCGCGGCATTCTGCATCGTTGTCGATCGAGGTTGGGAGCGGATCTAAGCAGCATACGTCGCCGCTACAAGTCACGCCCGGTCGCGTACAAGTCGGCGATAGATCTGCTTGCGTCGGCGCAGGAGAAAGATCATCGACCGGCGCTAAGTCTGCCGCCTTCGGCGGTGAGGCGAGGTCTCCGTCGGCGGCAGCGTCGACGAGGATGCGCGGCACATCAGCCGTATCCGTGCCCCCCAGATCCGAGGGCGGCAAGCGAATCGCCTGCGGCAACAGATCGCCCGCGAGTGAATCAGCGTCAAATCCGTGATCGCTGCCGGAGGTAACCGTCGAGCAGCCGAATACGCAACAGGCCACGACCGTCAAAGCGCCCGCTACTCCGATCGCCATCAGCAAATGCGCGACGATATGCGTCCTCTCACGCCGATCGCGCGCGCACTGCGTCTGATATTCTTTCCAGCTACGTGCATAACGCATTGGTCAGCTCCTTTAATGGATTTGATATTCGTGCGATTCCTCATCGAAGGTACGCATTTCATATTTTGCGACCCGCGACAATAAATCGCCTGGCAGGTGCAGGAAGAGTTGCGCAAAAGTCAACCAACACACAGACCCGTCGCGCATCGTCACCTTGTATAACACGTGCATTTGTTCTCCCCCTTAGAAAATCGCCTCAAAGGCGAAGCTCCACGTCCAATCGGACGCGCAGACAAATCCTGCCCGCTCGGCCAAGATCGCGTTGCTTAGTGACCAGAATGCCAATTCTGCATACTGCATGTATTTCTGCAACTCCTCTCCTCCGTCTGCGCACAAGCGAGACTCGGGCGGGCTGTGTCGATCCTAGTCGCGATCGGCAAGCGATCGCGTCTCGAATTAACGCGCTACAATCCTCGCCGACGGATATGCTTTTTTGAGCGCTCGACGCAGCGATTTTTCCTCATCGATTCCGTATCGATCCGCATCTATCGGCGCGTCCAACTTGGCGCTGTCGGTGATGACCTCCCCGTCAGCGGAGATCACTTCCCAATACCAGCCCTTCGGCGCTCCAACCTGATCGTCCCACGTCACGGTGATCAACATCGTCCCCTCCATGTTCTGAATATAAGCCATGCGGTCGGGATTGTCAAGGGGCTATTTTCGTCCAACATTTCAAGTAGTTGCCCTCCCACGGGCCGGTTGCCATGAGGCAAGCCTCGTAGGTGTATCCAGCGCGACGAAGCCAACGATAAGCGGTCATCGTTTGGTGCCGCCACGCTGGTGTGCCAGCGTGGCGACAAACGATGCCGACATAATACGCATCCTCGTGCATCGACACCGTAGTGCCGTCTGGCAATCGCATCTTCCTCGTCGCAGAGGGACGTCCGCCAAGTCTGCCATTGCGGCGCGCGGCCTCCGCCTTCGCGGCAGTTTTCGCCCTCCCTCCGCGCCGGCCGAGTGAGACGGCAGCCGGATTTTTTCGCGCGCTCATTCTCGCCTCCACCCTGAACATTTTTCGTCCAGGACACAGTCCATTGGAATTTTACAAGACATCAAAGCTCCCGTCCCGGTACACGCGGCGATGCCCCTGCACGCGCGGATAAGTCAGGTCGATCCAAGCCCTCTGACCCATCAGCTCCAGGGCCAATTGGGCGACGGAATCACCTGCCAGTGCGACCTGTTCTACGCTCCAGTGGACGTCTCCATCGGTGCAGTCCTCCGGGACGTCGTCCACGGAGACGAAAGCCTCGTCGTCGGTCACGAAGTCAACGATGATCTTCATCTGCCGTCCTCGGGGAACTCGATCACGGCGCCGGGATATGCCTCCTCCAGGGCAGCAGCCAGCGATTCCGACTCGATGAAATCGTCCGCATCCACAAGCGCGTCGACCTTTTGCGAATCGGTGGCCACACGGCCATCGACGATTATCTCGTAGTACCACCCCGCGAAGTCGGGGCGTATATCCCACCAGCACCGTATCGTGGGCATTATTCCCCCTCCCAATCCACGCCTGATCTCGTTGTCGTGCTCGTCGGAGAATCCGTAATTTTCCATGTCTCGTCCCTCCATGCTTTGAATATAAGCCATCCGGATAGGTTTGTCAAGGGGGTTGCGTGCGAAGATAAAACTCCCAGAAATTTCGATTACTTAGCCGACGATGCTGGACGGCCGGGCTGTCGCGAGGTCTCCGTGTAGAGATCGTGATAGCGCCCCTCGCGCAACCATTTGTCCAGCGTGCGATGATTGATGCCGAGTGCGTGTGCGGCGCGGCGGACATTACCGCCCTCGCCGCGTAACGCTGCACGCACAGCGTCGCGCTCGTGCGTCGTAGCGAGCGCCCGTAAGCGCGTCGCCTCACGCAGTTTCGCACGCAGATCGATCATGCGCGCACCTCGCCGTCTAGCAGTTCGCGCCGTGCGCTCTCGGAGAGCGCAGAGACGCGCTCTAAGATCAGACGTATCTGCGCGCCCAGCGAACGATGACTCGCACGCGCATCGCGCTGTAGATCGGTCTTGAGGCGGCGACCCACACGTACCGTTAGATGGTCGTCTTTTCGTTTGTCCAATTTTCGCTCCCTCGTCGGTAAGTATACGTGGGGGAGCGTTTCCAGCGCAAGCTAGAAGAATAGAGATCGAACCTCGGGCGACCGCGTGCAGTCTGCGCAAGCGGCAACGCAATTCGCAAGCGTGAAGCGTCCCGTCGGATCAACACGAACCACGCTGATCTCCGATAGAGCAAGCGCACGCACGCAAAATCGACAGCACACCACGCCACCCACCGAGTCCCGCGCCACGATGCGCGCGCGCCTGCGACGCCGATCATAACTATTCCCCCGGATGTATGACCTCATCGTTGCTCCTTTGCCACGAGCGGCGGCAACTCGATCGGCGGCGCAACATACCCGCAACCGCGCGTGCAGTTGCGCATCAGCGGGCTGATCGGGCCGCGACAACGCGGGCAGATCTCAAGCTTGCCGCTCATCGCTGCACCTCGGCCGACCATCCACATGCGACACATTCTCCTGTGGGCGATTCGCGCGTTCCCTCGTGCTCGCAAAGCGTGCATCGAACGCGCGCGTGCGGCGACTGTGTATTCTGCGGAGCCTCCAGCACAGCACGCTCACTCGCAAGATCTCGATTCGCTTCTCGCGCCGCGCTGAACTTCTCTCCATATCGACTGCGAAGCTTCGCGATGTTGCGCTCCATGCAGTCGCTCAGCTTGTATCCGCACGCGTCGAGCGCGAGTGAGATATACCACAGAAGATCTCCACACTCCTCGATCACGTTGGTGGGATCGAAATCCCGACCGTACATCAAGTGCTTTTTGAGCCCATCTTGCAACTCTCCGGCTTCGGTGCACGCCCCGAACGCAGCATGTAACAGTCGGGAAATCATCTTCCCATCGTCGCCAGGAACGATCTCAGGGGTGTGCTCAGTCTTAAGAGCCTCTCGCTGATACTCGTCTGCCGTCATCATGTGTCACTCCATCTACGGCCCTTAGCCGCCTCTACGGGGAATTTCATCGCCCCTTCAACACCCATCGACAGCTCTTGTTCCATAGCCAAGCGCTGAAACTCGACCAAGCGATCGCCATCCTCCTCGTCGCCCTCCGCCACGAGGGAATCGTGTCCATTGATCAACAGATCTACAGGACCGCACCACATGGAGTAACCTCGCTCGCGCATCTCGGATACCCAAGCAGCGGAGAGCAATCCATGCCCGTACAACTCGTCGAGTTGGAGTAGTTCAGGCCGCGTGAGTGCGACGAATCGGAATATACCTTTCGCGAGCAAAGAAGCCGCGAAGGCTTGGATCGGGAAGTTGTACACGACGTTCGGGTTGAAGTTCCCCAATGGGAACAATCGCACGCGCCCAAGAAGCTGCTCACGGATCTCTCGGTTGAGCCGCGCGCTCACTTCTTGCTCGTTTCGCCAACGGACCACACCCGACATTTTCTGATTGATGCGATCGATGACAGCTTGCAGACCGGATAGCTGCACCTCGGGGAAGTCTTTGACGATCGACTCGTAGACCGTCTCAGCCTTGCCGCCATAGATCCCACAGTACTCCGCGCGTTTGGTCAAATCCCGCAGTCGGCTCCATGTCGCCTGCGGTTTAGCGAGTCTCGCTCGCGTTACATCGTCTAGTCCAGTCACCTTTGAGAGATCCGCTTTCATTTTCAATCTTATTCCATTCTGCTGACAGATCTCCTTGTACTCCGCTTCCGCGTCAGTGAACTTCGCGCCGAAGCACTCAACAGCGAAAGCCGCGTGAGGATCCAATCCTCGATTGAAAATATCCAAGATGAAAGCATCACGTGCGAGATAGCCTGCGATGCGCAGCTCCAATTGCTCGAAGTCCGCACCGACGAGGATTCGCCCGTGCCCAAGCATCGCACGCATCCGAATCTTAGGATCGACGGCCCCGAGGGGTAGCGCGAGGATCTCACTCGCTGTCGGCGCCGTTACGATGGCGCGAGGGTTTTCTCGCGGGCAAATCAAATCGCCGGAAGGACGTCGACGAAAGCTGCCGTCGGGGAGCTGCTCGGGAGGCCAACCACTCACAAATTTCGGCACGTTCTGCCCTCGCCCACCCCAGCGACCCGTGATCTTCGGACCGTACTCCGGGTGGACGCGACCGTCCACCTGAACAGGTAATCCATCGATATACGTCGCCAGGAGGTGTTGCGCTTCGCGAAGGTGAATCAACGATCGCATGAGCGGATGCCGACCGGCCGCTGCCTCCATCGCCTTCTTGTCCGTCACCGGCGCACCTTTGACGGTGTAATCAGTAATCGGGATTCGCAACACCTCGAATAGCGCGACCAAGTCATTTTTCGACTTCGGCTTAAACAAGCCGATCTGCGTCGCGCTCACGTCGCGCTCTGCGATCTCTCGCCAACGCAGATCAACGCGCTCCGTGTAGCTGCCTGGGTCCCGCTTGCGCTGCTTCTGCGCGAGGATTCGCGCGAGCGCATCGCGCCACTTACCCTCGATCGCAGCGAAATCTTGGGTGAGCTGCCCCCGCATATGATCGAGCCGCGCGTGTTGCACGGCGGACTGCCGAGCGCGCTCGACTCTGTCTATGTAATATCCAGTCCGTCGCATGTGTGTCGCGACGGAGAACTGCTGCCGATCTGCCTCGTATACTCGCTCGGTGCGGTTAGCTTCGATCCGCCTAGTAAGCTCGGGGCGGAGCATCGCGCACGCATAAGCGTCTCGTCCGTTATACAAGACCAGAGAAGCCTCGTCCTTCTCGCCGCGACGAAACTCCGCCTTCCACGGAGGGACGACGAAGAATTGCGTTGCGATTTGATCGAGCTTGTGCGGTAGACCGGGGAATGCGGCGTGGTGTTGCAAGAGCGTATCGTCGATGGGACCACCAATCGGCAACCCGTGCCGCGGAAGTACGATCGAGTCAAAAATTCGATTTTGAATCACGCATCGCAGGGAAGATCGAAACAGTTGACGAAGTCCCGACAACGCCTCCGGCACCGCATTCCATGCCCTCCAAGTCGCTGCGATCCCCCCTCGGGTAGTCGCAGCGGCTATAGCGGTCAGATTGCAACGGATCGAATCCTTGCCGTCAGTCTCCACGTCGGTTGCGTACTCGCCAATCTCCTTCGCTTCCATGTGTACTCTCTCGATCGCTCCGACAAATTCGCGAGGATCGCAAGGTTCCCCACCCCCACGAAGGAGCCGATCATCATCGTGCGTGAAGAGATCTAGCTCGTCACGCCAAGGCTCGACTAAGCCGTGCGCGAGACGATGCGCCTTCGACAAATCGTACAGAAAAAAGTAGAACAGCAAGTCTACCGTCGCAGTGCTCTCGCCTCCCGGCTGATCTGTCTCTCCGTTACCACCTCGAAGAATATGCGCAGGATGAAATGTAGATGTGAATTTAGGCGGAGGACAATCGTCTACGCCCTCCCAGATGTCCCCCGCAAGCGGGAGGAGCGCACCCCGCACCGTCGTAATTCCCAGCTTACCGTCGCCGATCGCCTTGAGTGCGTAGGCGCCCGTAGCAAGCACAACACGCGGTCGGAGCCTACGTAGCTCCGTGAGTAGCCTTGGGCGACACGCCGCAACAGCCGCCTCTTTCATCCCGTCTGCGGCGGATGGGATCGGGCCGCACGCGGCCGCGTTGAGGATCGCAATCTCTCCACGCGCGACGCCTCCCTTAGCGCATGCGTAATCGAGGAGCTTCCCCGACGGGCCAACGAAGGGACGGCCAAGCTGCACCTCTCGCCTACCTGGAGCTTCGCCCACGATCGCCACCGCCGGCGGATTCGTCCCGTGATACTCAGAGGCCACGGGCCGACCGGGGGCGCCGTTGCGTCCGAGGGGACAGCGCGCGCAATCGGCGCCGTCCATCAGCAGCCGCAAATGGAGCGGCGATATGCGCTCCGATGCAATCACGCGGGCTCGGGCGTTCCGTATCGCACGCGCAACCAGCGCCCAACGTAATCAAGCAAGCTCGTACAGCGCGGTATTTCAGGATTATTCGTCGGCCCGTATGGCTCGAACCGCATCCCAATGAGTTTGTTGATTAGCTGATCAGGATCGGCGCCGCTCTGAAGTGCGATACTGAAGGCAGTCGCGAATCCTTCCATCATGCCCGAGATGAGCGCTCCCATTTTGGAAACGGTAATGAAAATCTCTCCTAATCGTCCGTCTGCGTACTCGCCCGTTCGGATGTACCCGTCAATTTCCTCAAGGGCCGTGGATCCCTCACCATGCTCAAGCGGCGTAGCCGCATAGAGCACCGTGAAATGATGTGTTCGCCCGCTACGATCATCTGCCAGCCGCTCGCGGCGACCTGCCGCGCCCAACTCCGCTGTGGCAAATATCGACGCCATCAGCGATCCATCGATCGCGACCTTGCCGTCCTTTCTCGGCTTGCTCGCATCCCGTACCTCCGAAATTTCCAAGGCAGTTAATCGCTTCATTATACTCCCCTGTTTGCCCTCAGGGGCGCGTGACGGAATCGAACCGTCAGTGGGATCAGCTAGGCCCCACTCGCTGCCAGCCGCGCCTACGGCTAGATTACTCGCTGCCGCCCCGAGATTGAGACTTACGCGCGCTTCGAACGCGTCCCCTTCGCGGGGGAGGTGGCAGGCGCCACGGCAACAACACCTAGCTTGGGTAGCTCTGCCTTCGGCGAGGCGAATTTGGCGAGATACGCCTCCCGAGTCTCCGCCGTCAAGTGGTCAGGTGTGATCGAACCGTCCGGATCAAAGCCAACCTGTACCAACGCGGCCCTGGCTTGCTCCGCCATAGGCGTTCCGAGCTGATAGAATGCGCGGTACTCGTGAATGTTCGCCAACATTTCGCCGGGGATGTCAGAGTCGAGCTTGTACCCCGACTGTACTTTGGCCTGCTCCCACGGCGGAGACGTGACCGCTCCGAACGCTTGCGGAGTCTCTCCGGCGGGCTCTCCGCCGTATTGCTTCTCCAGCCACGTTGTAGCCGCATGGCTCATCCGAATGGGATCGACAGCAGCCGTCCGGGAGGTGCCGACGGGGCGCTCGCCACAAAGCCGAGCGTTGACGAACCGTTTCGTATTCATGCCCGTAGCTTCATCGAATGAAGGATCGGATAGCTCGTGGAAGATCGTCCCATCGAATTCACGGCCGATCAGATCCTTCGCGGGATTGAGCTGCTTTCCGATCTGCACCTGCACCTTGCAAGCACGGATCAAACAAGCGAGTCTATCCTTCATGAATTTCGGCGACTCCTTGCTCCCTGCGTAGAGCCCGTCGGTCGGCATTCCAATCGCAACCTTGTTCGCGTTATCGTACGCCTCAACGACGACAAAGCTGGCTTTCAGCATCACGTGAGGCTTATCGCCACGCTTCGCCTTCGGCTCGCAGCCGACCACCTTGAATCGATAATCCCCGATCGGGAGACGCTTGAATTCCCCACCTTCGTTCGGCGTGG
>Ga0307473_10000012_pt1 | contig 41392 bp, 61 predicted proteins | sample atmos_gasesAM5C__FD_203744 | JGI IMG/M metagenome (GOLD analysis project Ga0307473, IMG submission 203744) | Hardwood forest soil microbial communities from Morgan-Monroe State Forest, Indiana, United States - atmos_gasesAM5C_515 | ecosystem: Environmental > Terrestrial > Soil > Temperate...
TTCCATGGGCGCGTTCTTCCGGGGTCACGCTTTCGAATCCTTTGCGCGGGCGCGGATGTATTCGGCGATCAGCTCCGCTAATGCTTTTATATCGGTCGAACATGCAGCCGCCACCGTATCGGCGATCTTCGCCGCTTCCTCGAAGGCTTCGGCTCGGGCTTCTTCGGCAACATCCAATATGTGATCGTTAACTTCCTTGACACCATCGACAATCCGACGGCTGAGATGCATCTCGTGTTCATAGCTGGCCTTCGCTTTTAGTTCAGTTTCCTCCATCGCCGCCTCCACCGCATAGCCTACCTGCCGCTCCGGCCCCTCTGTAAACGCGATGATGCCCGGTTTTCGCTTACGGTCCTTCAGCCATGCGATAAGTCGCTCGGCACTGGCGTGTGTGTTGACGCAGTTTGCCTGAGTCTCGCTAACCGCCGCCTCGATCTCGGTGGCGATCTCGTCTAAAAGTCCTTTTCGAGGACCTGGCGCGCAAAGGCCAATGAGCTTTGCAGCTCGCTCGCGAGGGGTCAAGGCTTTGGCTCCTTGAGCGCAGCGAGCGCCTCTTCAATCTCTCGGAACTCTGGCGAACGCATTCCAAGCTCCTTGGCAATCGCGAGGAAGCGTTCTGCCGCCAGCGCCAGCTTCTCATACCGCACCATTCGTGCAAGAAAACAGTCGCAGGCGTAGTGGGTGCCTTCGCCTAGGCCGCATTTCCGCTCGTCGATCACAGACTTCACCAGGCCCGTACCGTCGCAGACGGGGCATTTGGTCATCGGCGCAGCCTCTTATACATTTTTGTATTACACACAGCCGTATAAAATCCTAAAATCGTCCCATGCGAACCTTCATGACTCGCCTTATCAATTGGCTGGTCCGCTTTTTGGACGAACAGGACAAGGGCGCTCGAAACGTGGACGGGACAAACTTTCCTTAGGCTCACTTCCCCGCCGCCTTTCGCCATGCCTCGTACTTTTCCTCAAGGGACCCGATCAATTCCCCTGGAATGATGCAAGCTTCCGCCGCTTCCAGCCGGGCGAGGAGAGCCATCAAATCAATCGGAGTTTTATTCCGCAACTCCGCAAATAATTTTGCCTGCTTCACATCCTCGTCGGTAAAGGCGCTCATACTAATCTCCTAACGGTTTGACAGTTGGCATAGTCAATCCGACCACGACCACGACCACGACCACGACCACGACCGCGACCGCGACCCCGACCGCGACCGCGACCGCGACCCCGACCGCGACCACGACCCCGACCGCGACCGCGACCCCGACCACGACCACGACCGCGACCGCGACCCCGACCGCGACCACGACCCCGACCGCGACCGCGACCGCGACCACGACCACGACCACGACCACGACCGCGACCACGACCGCAGAGGCCATTCATAGCCGATCCGCAAAACAGCCTGGTTCATTTCATTTCCTTCGGCAGGATCAGCGACCATTCCTGGGCATCGACGATGGAGCCTCTGCCGACGATGACGGGTCCATGAAAGGGCTCCACCTCGTCGAACTTGCCCGTTTTCATCGCTTCCGAAAAGCGCCCCGTATCGGCAATCCAGGCCGCCTCTTCCAGCACCAGCTCTTGCGCCGTCAGCTTCACTAGGCGGCCCGTCAGATACATCGTGACCGTGCGGATGAAGTAAGCCTGCCCGATCTTCCATGCTTCTGATGTGTCAGAGTTTTTCATTTCATCTCCTCGCTTGTTGACTGTAAACCATCAACTATAAAAGTCCCATCAGTCGCTCGAACGCTTCCCGCGCTTGGGCCGGAACCACGCTGTTGCCCAGGGCTTTAATTCTGTCCACCCGGAAGGGTAGCCAGGGCCTTGGTGATTCCTCCGATGCCGCTAAATAAGTCCAGGCCAATCATTCACTCCCCGTCGTTGGCCCGTTTCTGCACTCCGGGCATAGGTCGCTGGCTTCAATCGGGCTGCCTTCGTCGCCCTGCATTAGGCCGCAATTCCAGCACTGGTACATGGTGTCACTCCCCATTGATCCCCACCGCCGAAGCCCGCCAGACGCGCACAAGCAAACTCTCAGAATTTAATAAGCCGCTATCGATCGCGTAGCGGCAAATCGTCTCAGCCGCTTCTAAGCGCCCCATAAGGCTTTCGCACTCCTCAGCTTCTAGGCGCACCTCTTCGTAACAGGCCCGCGCAATGCGCGCTTTATCAGCAAGGCGCTGGATATCGTCATTGGTAAAAGGCGTTAAAGGCATAGTCGTTAAAAAGTTAAGTGGACCGCTGCGCAGGAATGGAATAAAGTCGTCCATTCACTCACCGTTTAAGCCGACGGCCGCCAGAGCATCGGCCATCTGAAATAAGAGCCCGTCTAAGGCCGGATCGCGGCCGTGCTTCAGATATTCAAAACCGAAACGCCTAGCCGCATGAGCGACCTTCCAAAGTTTTTCAATCGTGTTGAACAAAGCCGCTTGATCGCGCCTTTTGGCGCCGCTTGAGCGCAGGGCCGCAAGGCGCACTTCATCGACGAGTCCTGGTAAAGGGGCTGTCATAAAACCTTCAATTCTTTCTTTTGCTGGTCCTGAAAATAAGCGCGCATGAGCCCGCGGCGAAGGATCTGGAGCGCTTCATCCAGTTGGTCCTCTTGAATTAAACCTGCCGGCTCGGTCGTTACAACCGGAGCGGGGGAGATTTTGCCTTTTTTAAGCTCTAGCGCCAAAATCGAATCCTCATCTTAAATGCCGGCCGGAAGTTTCACCCCGGCCGCGCGCAGCTCGCGCGCGCATTCCTCCCAGGTCCTAGCGAAGAAGGCAATCGCGCCTTCTTTTCGCTGCGCCTCTAGAAACAATTTCTGCTCAAAACCCATCCGGCCGCCCTTGGGGCGCTTGACCTCGATAAAAAGCGGCCTTCCCCAGGGCGCGGCTAAGCTGCACAAAAAAGCCGGGACAATGCCGGCGATATCGGCGATCCCCTTGTCGGGCGGCTCGGCCGCCCACTTGCCGCACGTCGGGCAAGGCGTCCTTGCTAGAATAACCCAGTGCGGAATCCGGCAACATACGAGGCCCTCACGAATGACTTTGACAATCGTTTTTTCCAGCGTCTGGTCGATCCATGTCTGGCGCGCGGCTTTGAGGATGCTGCCGCGGCTGAAGAAGTGGCGCTGGGCGGTCATATATCGAACTTGGTTTGCTCGCGCTCGGCAGCGACGCGGCGCGCGGCCATCTTTAGCCCCGTCGTGTCCGCGCCCATGAAACGATCAAGCGTTACCGCCCATTGATGCTCCAGTGGGTGACCATACATCTTCCGAACGGACCCTTTTTTTCTGGCCTGAAATCCAAAAGCCCCACACGTGAGCACATATCTTCGACAATGCGGCGGATTTGAGCTTCCGTCAAAAGTGTATCGTCCCACTCAATATCAAAGGCAATTTCCCAATGATCAAGCCTTGGGCGGTGACGGATGATACGACCCTTTGTCGCGGCAATGACGACGGGCCTAGAATCGACGAGATATTTCTTGACGCCGAGAGATAAGCGTTCTGGCGAAACAAAGACGCAGGCCGCCACAGATTTCTGCAACGACGAATTCTTTTTGCCTTTTGAATACGTTGCTGCCCCGACCAAGGCGCGTTGCAGGGCGACACCTGGCACATACAACTCCTCCGTCTCCGGATCGCGGTAGGCACTATATTCCGCTTGCTCCTCTGGCGATTTTTTTTCAATTGCTTCTATCGGCACCATCGGATAGGAATGCATAAGTAACGGACTGATACCTTTTAGCTTTACATGGACTTTTTTAATCACTGGGTCTCCTTTCGAAGAGAACAAACATTGCCTTGCCCTACCTCGCCGAACCTCGCCCGGCCAAACCTGACCCGACCCAACCTGACCGCACCTCGCCTGGGCAGACCAAGCCCGCCCATACCACACCAAATCCCGCTTAAACTCTCACACCGCCAAACTCAGCTGCGCCCGCTTGGTGCCGGCGATATAAGCTTCCGCTTCCTTCCGAAGTCTTTCCAAAAGTTTGATACCGTGCTCTGGCATAAGCGGTGCCTCGCCCGTATCGGAATATTGATGAAACGGCAGATGCGGCGTATTGAAACAGAATGGCGCGTTTGACGTATCAAGTTCGACTTGGCCTGTCAGAACCGCCCCTTCGACTCCAGTTTCCTCCGACCGACTGAAGGAGACGCCCGTCACCGTCATGGACTGGGGTCGGTAGTCCGCCGGCAACTGAAGGATTTCGCGAGCCAATTTCACCAAGGCAGCCATCGCGGAAACGAAATCTTGATGCGTTGGCTCCTTACAGCGGAAGACCACGTCTTTTTCTTCCTTGTCCCGGTATTCCTCGAAGTGGATCTCGACAGCGCCGTCTTTGGTTTTAATTTTGGCAATGCGCATGGTCACTTCCTCTCCCGCTTCGGCTTCCACCCCGTCTTACGCAGGATGCCGAAGACGTAAGCGTTCTTGCGTTCGCCTTTCAGGCCCAGTTTGCCGGCTTGCTTAACCAGTTTTTTCTCAAGTGCTTTAGGCACGGCTTCACCTCCAAGTTATTGCTGGCAGCCGGACGGCCCGGAACTTTCGCAGGGCTTTGAATAAGGCCGTTTGCCGATGCTCGAGGCAAGCTCCTGATCAGCCGGAATATTAACCTCGACGTCTTCTTGGCGCCGCCGCTCATTCATCAGATCCACAAATTCCCTCACCCATAGGCAATCCTGGCGACCGCCGATCTCGCAATAGAAGACCGGCTGGCCGTTATAGGTCGCGGCCAGCTTGTCTTTATCGACCGGCAGGACCGCCCAGGGCAGTAGAAGCATAAAGGCCCATCTTTCTAGGTTCATGACTCAGCTCCCTCCCGTTTTTCCCCAGTTTCTTGACATTCCTTAACACGATTTGACGCGCTGAAATCGTTGGCATTCGGGCAGGTCGCAAAGTGGCTGACCATGGCGAGCTCGGTGCGGACAATGCAGGAAGAGGCATCCCAAGGCTTTACGGCGCTATAGACAGGGGCGCGGGGATCCAGTGGGATGCTCTTGCCATCCCAGGTCGTTCCCCAGAAGATCTCTTTGCCGCAACCTTTGCAGTTAGACCTAGGCATAGATTAATTGCTTCAGATGTGTCTGTTGACCGTTTTTTAATTTCATATTGATTTCCAAAGCAAAAACGATTAATTGATTAAATCTACAAATCAAGTGCCTTGTCCCCTTATCCTTTACCTTGTCCTCATTCCCTTATACGCGCGCGTACGCGCACTGTATATAGAAGGAGAGAGAATAGAGTATTTATAAACATCTACCGTCTTAGGATTAAATTCCAAATGTGCGTTATCACTTGTGCACATTTACTCATTTCCATTCTTAGCCACATCGAGCCAACGGATCAAAGTAGTCGGTTTTTTCGCGTCTTTTTGAGTGATCTTAACGGTTTCGATCAATCCAGCCCCTTCTAAGTCGTCCACATACCCGCGGAGCCGTTGGCCGAAGATATGGGTCCGCCGCGAAAGATTGGTTTGGCTGATTTCGGAGCTCTCCTCGATGGCTGTGGCAATCTTCGTTCTTTCGCGGTCCCAATCTTTTTCAGTCACTTTGCGGATGATCTCCTGGACGTTCCTCTCCAGATAGCCCAGCATGTGCTTGGCTTCGCGCCAGACGCCCAAAGTGATCTCTGGGTATGTACCGAAGTCCGCCGCCATAACCATGGCCAATCGGTGGCTATAGATTTCGAGGTGTTTGGCTAAAAACGGTTGCGCCAAGGGATCGGCTCTATCGATACGGTCCCGGTATTCCCGGTACCAAACTTCGTATTCCGTACGGGCCTCGGAGGCATAACGAGCTTCACCTTCCAATTCGGCGATCTTAAAGAGCCGGCGCACCAAATCAATCTTCTTGGATCTGTCGGCTGGAGGAGGAAAGGGGAAGCATTTGGCATTGGTTTTTGGTGCGGGAACCAGGATGAAACGGGGCAAGAAACCGGACATGATGGCTGAACCCTTGTCCCGGATCGAGTCATTCAGCCATTCTGGCGTCGAAGCGCCCCCAAAGCAAACGTAGGCGTCATGGATCTCAATCGTGCCCGCTTTGGTAGTCCTCAAATAGTCCTGTTCATGCCAAAGCGTGGTCAAGGCCGATTGGATGCCTTCGTTGTATTTTTTCTCGCAAGCGCTAAAGAACGATCGAGCCTCGTCATAAACCATCAAGCAGTGAGGACGTTGCTGGATGTCTTGGAGCAACTTCTCATGGCTCCATTCCTGGGCTAAGGCGAGCTCCGGCCGCACCTCACGAATGATTGAGGTGCAGATTTTAAGCGCCGTCGATTTGTGCATGGAGGCTCCGCCCAATAGAATCACCCAAAGGTTCGGCCGCGGGTCAGCAATCCCAGTTCGAACCAAGCACTTAGGACCTAGCACCGCTGAAATCGCCAGGTAAGCGCCCCAGCGCAGGAACATGGACGGGCAATCCGTAAACTCCTCCGCATAGGCGACGAAAGCCTCCGAGAAGGTCTGCTCGGCTTCAAACATAGTCGAACTCCCTGGCCACATCCAAACAAAGCAGATAGAACTCGCGGGCCAGCTCCAGCACGTCGGGATCTTCCGCCAAGGCCAAGGTTCGGACCCGCAGGGGCTCCCAGACCTCTGAGCCAGGCCGCTGCATTTCGGCGCCAGGGAAGGTAAGGATCTTTTCGGTGAGATAGTTTTCGCACTGCCAAGGGACTTTGCCTTCAAGGTAACGCTCCAAGCGCCGTCCAAGCCTGTCCCATGCTTCATGGATTTCATCTAATCGGTCTGGCCGGCTGTAGGCGACGCGCGCCAGTAAACTCTGATTCCTAAAGAGGATTTGTCCAGACTGCTCCGTCAAATAGTTCAGCAGCGCGGCGACTTTCTGGCGTGAATCTTCCGGCATACGGCGACCTCAAAAGTGATTCGGTACTACCCTTCTCCTAAAATGGTCCTAGAGTTTCGGCAACGGCCGCGCGCAATGCGGGCAAAGTTTTTGGTTGCCGCTAAAAATCCTGTGGCAGAAATTACAGAGGTGGTCGCCGCCGCCCGCCTCGCCCAAAGGTCGAGGCTTGGCGGGTCCTGGATTGGCTTGTGGCCCCGGCAAGCCAACGGCTGGATCTGCTTTATCGCTCTCAGGTCTCATATCACATGTGTCCCTTCCACGCCGCGCGCCTCGCGCATGCGCGTGCGCCATTGCAAAATCTCAAGGGCCATGCGCAGGAGCCGGATCGCCAGATCATTCTGAAAACAGGCGAATTTCGACTGCTGGTAAAAAAGCAACCGGTCGATAGCCGCCCCGATCACGTCTTCCACCATCGCCCCGTTTTGTTCTTTCCGCTCTGCGCCGCGGCCCAGCGGCCCGTTCTGCCACTCGATCGTCAGGCCCGTATGTTCGGTCCGGCCGCCGGCGGGATTACCGTCCGGGTCCTCAATGTGCGCGCCAATGATTTCTTCCATGGTCCCTCCCCCTTTTTAATCGGCCCCATCGGCGGGTTCGACTTCTTTAGGCGACTGCCGTTGAGCTTGCTTGTCTTCTTCCGCCATCTCTTTCACGATTCGAATCGCCACAGCGAAGCCAAAAAAGAGACCGTGAAGAAATTCGGCGCGGCCGACCAGATCAGTGGAATACCTTCGAAATTGCGAGCGTTCCTTCAGAAGCCGGCGAATGAGCTTTTGAGCGGGAATCATTGGGCGGCCTTGTTCAATTCTGCGATCAGAGCATCGGCCATTTCCAAAGCCAGAATCGATAAATACTTTTCTGGATTGTCTCGATCTTTGCAGCCGGCGACCGATAGCATGGCGTCATTGCCGGCAATCGAAGCCAAAAGCTTGGCTGCGAAGTATTCTCGCTTCGTCAATCCGCCGGCAGGACCCGGGAAAGCCGGCTGATTAGGATCCGTCATTCGGGCGCCTTGTAATTGGCAAAGGCTTTTTGAAATTCGGCCAGGCACAGATCGCACAGTTGATACACAAAAGCCCATCCCGGAAGCGCTAGGTCGCCCACTTTGGACGGTTTGCCGCAGGAGCTGCAGTAGCCGGCATGAACGTTCGAGAAAATCCCGCCCGCATTCACGCTGGCCGTTTCCCGCAGTTGTCCGCATCGCAAGGGATTTCACGCAAGGGCTCCATAGCGCAACTCGACAAAAGGCAGACCGCGATCACTGAAAGACAAGCCACAATCAGAATCCACCGGCTCAGGGCCGGTCCTCCACTTTGCTGAGAGCGTCCTTGATGTCTTTGCTGATCGGCTGGCCCTCAAGGACCACCGCGGCCCGCTTGAGCAAGGCGATCAGCTCGCTATGGGCGTTGACGGCCAGCACGATGTAGGCGGCGTTAGCTTCACGCTCGGATAGGTCTTTAAGGTTCTTATCGGAAACAAAACCTAAGACCAAATTATCTGCACCTTGAATTGGGCGCACAGAATCACCTAGAAGGCTCATCGTTCCATTCATTACTTTCCACGGCGTCGGCGTATGCTTGGGTTCCATGATCAGGCCAGCTCCTCATCAACGAGGTGGTCCTCGCAGATCAGCTCGAGTGCATAGCGCTGGTCCTGGGCGCAAGGGACCCAATCGTTGTCTTGACGCTGGCCGCAGTGACGGCAGTAATACAGGCTCATCGGTGACCTCCGTTAGAATGGAATGCCTTCCTCATCAATGGTCGTTTTGGCTTCCAGCGGATGGTTGACGGCAGAGGCCGGAAGTGAAGGAAGCGGCGCTTGGAAGTCCGCGGCTGCTTGTCCATTGCCTGGCGCTGGCGTGATATCTTTCAAACGCGCCACCGGACTGCCAGCTCGCTTGCCCGATTCAAGCGTTTCATGCACGATCCTGCCTTTGATCCTCCGCCCTAAAGCGGCGGGCGGGTCGACATCGAAGCGCCCCGGCCGGATCTCTTTAAAGCCAAGCGCCCGGAACATAGGAGCGCTTAACCAGATCGGAATCGCCTCGCCGTATTCGACAGGCGCCTCGTCGATCTCAGTCGTAAAGTGAAAAGTCCAGAAGACGTAGCCGGCCCGCTGTTCCTGCGCGGGTACATCTGAGACCGTAAAGACGTATTCCCCTTCCGGGAAAAGGTTCGCGGTATCGACGATCATTTCGATGCCTTCGTTTTCGTCTTCTCCGTCCCATTGGTTTTGGTGGATTCCAAATCCGCCGTGATCGCCTCGCGGATTTTGAGGAGTCCCAATTGAAGCGCTTCCGGCCGCATGTCCTGAATGGCGGTCCAGGAATAGCCGCCAAAGGCCATCTTGAGGAGATCGAGCTTCTTTTTCTTCTCGGTCGCCGTCTGGCCCGGATAGGCGGCGATCAAAGTTGCTTCGATTTCTTCCGACCATTTCTGCTGGTCGTGGCGTAGCTTGGCCAGCGACCGGCCGTCGTCGGTATCGAAAAGCGCTTCGCTATTGCGGGTGACATCGATGCCGATGTGTTCGCCGCCCAAATTCAGGCGCTCGATGTGCGGAAGGAAGGTTTCAAAAGTCGGGTTATCGAAAACCTTGCCGGAGAGCCCGGTTTCCGGGAACCGATCGCCCAGGATCCAGGCGCGCGGGGTTAGAAATCCCGTTTTCTGATCGGCGACCCGCTCCATTTCGACAAGCAATGACGGCTCGTAGGCGAGATGTTTTTCCGTCGCCATTTTCGATCCGACGACGACATTTTCGAGTTTCCCGTTTTCGTTCAAACGGTCCTCCCTAATGTCCTGGGCGCGGCCGCAGACGATCATATGCAGTTTGCAATTGAGATAAAGATCCGTGAATGCCTGCCATTCCGTTTTGAGGATGTCCCAATCCTGCAGCAGAATTCTGGTAACGCCTTTTTTCGCCTTATACGCCGTCTGCAACTCCTTCCAAACGTGCGTCACGGAATCGACGATGAGAATGTCCGAGATTTCAGCGGCCTCCGTCGTCGCCGCCAGAAGATCCGCGAAGCTGCGGGATTTCACAGTTTGCAGTTTGATGCCATGCTTTTTGAATGTGTCAAGAACATATTCGGACCCAGTCTCCGTGTCGAAAAACGTCACCGGTTTTTTCGATTTAATTTTTTTGTGAAGCCCGATCGCGACGAGCGTCGACGTGTAGGTTTTGCCGGATTTGGGATCTCCATAGAGTCCCATCTTGAGGAAGCTTTGCTGCATCTCCGCCGCTTTAAAAAGTCCCATGATCTTTCTCCTTTTTTCCTCCAAGTGCCTCGCTGATCTTGGCGCAGGTCCGCGCCAGCTCTTCGAGGATGTGTCCCCTTGCCTCAAGCATTTGAAGCAAATCTTCAAAATGGCTCATGCAGCTGTCTCGCGGACTTCCTGCGCCCAGTGTTCCAGCATTTCCTCTTCACAGTGCCAGCAGGGCGGATAAATCGCCCAGCTGCGCCAGTCGTGCCCATGGTCAAAATGGCAGTGCTCGCAAGTGCAATCGTCCCAGTGATCGCAGCAATATTCGGGATTCAAGAGATGTTCGGGAACGCTCATATTCGGAATTAGGCGACGCGGGCTTGCGCTTTCTTTTGAGCCGCCTGCAAAAATTCGCGCACCGCTTCGGGTCGTACCCGAACGGATTTCTTTAAAAGTTTTAAGCCTTCAAATTTCCCTTCTTGAATCCAGCCGTAAAGCGTCGGCTCTTTAACTCCGAGCACGTGAGCAGCTTCTGCGATGGTCAAGAGCGGCTCAAATCCAATCATGGGATCTTTCGCTCCGTCTTCAAGTTTTCTCACATCTCCGCTATTTACTTTTTTCTCTCTCATTTGCTATTCTCTCTTCCTGGTGATTCAGAGTGTGTCACCTGGGTGAGTCCCCTTGAGGCAGTTATAACATTAGGTGATACACCTGTCAAGGGATAAATCCCGTACATAACATAAATGGCCCTAAATGCCCGGACGAAAAGAACCCTATAAAGCGGCACGAATTCGCAAGTCGATTTATATGCCACTCTTAGAGCTGATTGAGCGTGAAGGCTATGTGGGAGGGTTTTCAGGGTACGTCGAGGGGCTTTGTAAAAGGTACGGCAAGGGTATGATCGTGGACCGCGAGCAAGTCGAACACGAGATCCGGGAGCAAATTTATAGCGAGCTGGCGGCTGATGGCCTAATTATTCCAGCGGAATCGAGAACGCGACATGACGCAGAACGAAAAACAGGCTGAGGAAATCTTAAGACTCCTGCCGATTCGGACGCGCGAAATCTTGCGCCTGCTGAGTCGGCATGGTTGCAGGTCAGAGGTTCAGCAGTTGATTTGGATGGTGGAGGCACGAGCCGCGGGCCGGCTGCGCGATATGGGGGATGCGGAGGTTACTCGCCTAATACCTTTAGATCAGATCCCGGAGATCCATCATGCCGAGAAGCTTCAAGTTCAGCCTCAATTTGACGCACTTGAATCGCCACGTCTCTGACGGCTTCAGTTCTAACAACCAATAAAAATACCTTTTCGGTCTCTGTGACCACTCGTAACACATGTCGCATCAGTTTTCCTCCATTTGACGCAACCCACCTATTAAATGATAATACCAAGCATAAGCTATCTTCCCTGGTATTACCAGGGAAAGACGATAGCAAAGAGCGCTCTAGAAAACAAGGGGTCCTGCAGTGGCTTGGATCGAAAGGCGAAACGATGGCGCTGGCGTCACTTATTGGATTCGGGACCGGCGCAACGGTTTGCAAATTATCATTCCGGCCGGCCGGAGCTACCGGAACGCAAAACGGCGTCTGGAAGAGTACAAGACCAAGCGTGACTCAAAGGGCAAATTTAGCGATCATGAACAAGTGGCCGAAACTTTATTTGGGAAGAGGCGCTAAAAGTAGTTTGAGGAATCCTACTTGGACGCATGCAGGGCAAAAGGAGGCGAAAATGATGCAAGAACCTGACATTCCAAAAACGCAATGGGGTCCTGATCCCTGGCAGGAGGAGCCGGACCGGCTCGAATGGCACTACAAGGGCTTCCCGTGCTTGATGGTCCGCAATTGCATAGTGACGGGTGCTTGGTGCGGATACGTGGCGGTCCCTCAGGGACATGCTGCTTTTGAGCTTGGATATGATGATGACCGACTCGACGACTTAGACGTTCACGGAGGGCTTACCTACTCTGATCATTGTCAGGGGGATATCTGCCATAAGCCATTAGCTGGGGAATCGGACAATGTCTGGTGGCTAGGCTTTGATTGTGCTCATTTTTCGGACTGGATGCCGCGTCTGTATACCTGCCTCAAGCACGGCCCTAATAGGTCAGAGCATTATTGGACAATGTCAGAAGTGAAAACGGAAGTTGAAAACTTAGCCGATCAGTTGCTTGCACTCAAGTAAATCATCATCGCCTCAAGTGCCGTCCAACTCGTTTAGAACGGCCAAGGTGAGAGACCTGACGCCCCAGGAAGCGGCCAAACTCTTAAGGTGCGGGCTCGCTAGTATCTACCGCTATTTGAAATGCGGGCTGATCAAAGGAAGGAAAACCTCGAAGGGCGTCCGGATCCCGCGGGCAGCTTTTGCCGCTCAATTCGGTTTTTCCTCTAAGCGCAGCCGGAAAATGCGTAACCAAATTAGAAAAGACAGCACTAGCCATAAGAGAAATAAGAAAATATAATCGGTTTTTAGGTAAGAAGCGCGACTGAAGTGAGGTTATTGCGTTTCAGGCTTTTGTGAAGTTGGGTTCCCGGTCGCAAAATCGTAGCCGTACTTTTGGCAAAAATCCGAGATAATGAGTTCGGACATATTCGAATGCTTTTCGAGTGCGACTGTTTTGAAGGCCGCTTTCAGGCGCGCCCCCCGCCGACCTGCTCCAACATAGACTTTAATTGTTGAGTCTGCCATAGTGGGCCACCACGTGCTACTATCAACTATGTCAAATTATCCCATTGATTTCTATTCGTTTCCCTGGTATTACCAGGGAAGTGAATATCAGGACCCATCAACATTACTGCAGTCTCTGCGAGTCACGCTATGCGTGCTGGCTCGATAAGGACCCCTGCCACTTGGAAAACGCTGAGCTCTGCTTGAGCCATTATCTGGAGTCCTTTGGGAATGGGAGGATAAGATGAAAAAGGTAATGCTGCTTCTGCTCTTGGCCGGGCCATGCTTTGCCAAGGTCAATGTGTCGATTCTCGCCGGGGGCGCTTTTCCGACAGGCAAATTGGAAGTCTCAGGCGCTGGCGACGATGATACGGGAGGCGGCGGTGGAGCTGTCGGCGGGCAGATCATGGTTCCCATTGATCAGACTTGGTCGGCCGGGTTCGATGTCTTGGCCAATGATCTCGGCAAGCGCAGCACTGGTAAGCTGCTGGCACCAGCGCCCGGCACGACCGAGTATCAAGTCAGAACGCTCACCCTGCTCGCTGGCGCGCGGGCGCAAAGCAAAGCCATGATCGCCGATCTACAGCCTTATCTATTCGGGGGCGTCGGATTGCACCGCACCAATACCTGGGCGGACGTGAGTCCGAATGCGGGTTTTGTTTGGGCTGATACAGGGACCACGGAAAAGCGCCGCGCGCTCGATGACACAAAAACGGGTTTCGCTGCGGCCGTTGCGATTGGTGCGGATGCCAAGATTTCGCCTTCAGTTTCGCTTGGCCTAGAAGGCCGCTATTCCTACTTGGCCAAAAGCACATTCCAATCGCGCTCGATCAGCGCGTTTCTGCCGGCAGGAACCGATGTGAAAATCGATCCGTCGTCTTTCGATGTCCTGGCGCGGCTTACTTTGCATTTCTAGAACTGATGACATCGAAATCCCGCACGGAATGGCCCGCCTTACGGTGGTCATCCCATGCTTTCCAACCACCAAGCCTTACCCCCCAGTAGATAGGATAACGCCGCCAGAATGGGAGCCCTTTGACTCCCATAGCTTCCAAGAAAATTCTGTCCGAGATTTCCCGCGAGGTGAGCGCGGAATAATAGAGCCAGTCATGGACGACCGCCGGCTCATGCGCCACGTCGCCCAAAAGAGCATAGAGCGTCGGCAGCCAGCGGATCATGCTCTCAAAATCCGTATAGAATCCCACCGGAACTAGGATCAGATCAGTCAGAAGATCGCTTTGGTAGCCAAACGGCTGGTCTATGACCTGGAAGGTCCGATCATCGATTTCCGTAACGACTAGCCGGTTTTGAAAGGCAGCCATTCACGCCTTGGGCGCGGCGGCCGAATGCGCGGCCACGATCCGGTCCTTGATTGCTTCGATGCCGTTACCGAGCTCTGAAATAAGGTCCTGAAGGTCCTCGAAAGCTTTCTCAACCTGCGGTATCAACTCATGCGCTTCTTTGATGGCGGCAGCAATTTCCGACGGGTTCATGCTTGGTTCTCCTTTGGGTTCAAATTACACGGTCGCAACCAACTGATAGGCGCCGTCCTTCATGGTCAAAACTTGCCCGCATCGGCTGGCCTCTCGCCAGGGCGAGCCTAGCGACAGGTGAATCCATTCATTGGCTCCATAGCCGCGGCTTTGGCTCTCGTAGATCAATTGCCCGAAATGGATCCTGCCTTCCTTGGCGGCATTCTGAAGAGTCCTGAAAACGAAGGAAAGCGCCAAGCCTTTCGGCGCCCAATCGACAGCTTGACCCAGCAGATGCTGACTTCGAGAAGTTGAACCGACAGCCTGATTGAGTTTCGGGCACCGATAGGCCGAATGGATTTCGGCATCGGGGTTGTCGAGGAGCATGAGCGCATCTTCCAGCAAAATCGCCGTGGCCATCAAGGCTTTCAAAATAGTTTCCGTGTTGGCTTCCCGCCGATTCTCTTCCTGCAGCTCCTTATGGTCCGTGCGCGTGAACTGGTAAAAAGTAAAACGTTCACTCAATTTGAAATCGTCAATCATGGGTTATTTTGGAAGCCTTCATCTCTGCTTTAATTGGTGAAACCGTGAAGTGATCGTAAATCCACGGCGCCCAGGAGACGACCATCGTGATGATGCCAATGATGATCCCGTAAATTTTCATGACGCTACGAACCTGCTCGCCTAGTCCGGGCTGGCCTTTGCCGCCTTGGACTTCCTCAGCCAAGGCCTCGACAATTCTTTCCATGGCCTTCAAGCGCTCATCCATGCGGCCTAAATGCGAGGCGGTATAAAGGTCGATCGCCCGGCGCGACTGGATGGCGGAATCACTTAAGAATTCTTCTTCAGCCATCAATCGGCGATCCCGGAGTTGACCTTGTTCTGTACTGCCGTCTTGGCTTGCGACACAGTCCTATCTGGCATCGAGGGAAGACCGGCGACTAAGGTTTTGATATCGGCCAAAGTTGCCGCCGTGGCTACGCCATTTTTGAACGCTTGGAGCCATTGGCGGATCGAATTTAACTCGTCGATGAGCGTCAAGGATTCCGCCCGATGGACTTTCGCGTTGGCATCGGGTTGATTAAGGAACATGTCCACAGCCGCCACCCGCAACGCATTTAGAATATCGGTGCTTGTCGGTGCCGGGTCGGCAGTCGCGACCGTGTTTCCGGCTGCCAGCCAGGCCTGGTAAGCCTGCCAGTCCTTGTTACCGGGATCACTAGAAATAAAAGCTTGATCATCGAGCCGCTGGATCATGTCGGAGCGGATGTTGCCGAGCGCGTCACGCAGTTGTTTGTAGCTTGCCATCGAATTTCTCCTTAGAGTCTGGCATCGGCAGTCGCATGGATGATGATGGCATGACCGAGATTGTCTCCAGCGACCGGTATATTTTGGATAAGCGCACCTTGTTCTCCTGCGAAGCCTGTCGAGGAAGTACCAGAGTCAGCGCCAGCCGAAGCATTGCGCCATTTGGAATTAGCGGCATTTGGGTTATAGAACGTCATGGTCGGAGCGGCTCGCTTTGTGGCCATAAAGTTCCACATCGCGCCAGTTTGCAAGGGAGATGTACCAGCAACCCACACAAAATATCCGATCGTCGAACGTTGGAAACCGCAGTTTTGCGCCACGGCGACTCCCGGAGGAAATGTTTTCTCATAATAACGCTGGCAACGGTAGAGTGCGAGCGGAAAGGGCACAAACTCAAAGGCCGTCGGCGCCGAGCCAATCTCAATCTGGATGCCAGTAATGTCGAAGGTGCGCGACGTGTTGGAGGACATAAAGTTCACTTGATTGGAAGTGCCGTAAAAAGCGCCGGCCGCCCAAGTGTTGGCCGCACTCTGATAGGTGCTGCCAATCGCCAAGGCCCAGACGATATGGAGACCGAGTCCGTTGGTATTCAACCAAGTTCCCGTTATGTCGCCGGTCAACGTGATGGTTTTCTGCTCCCATGTGTTGGCGTTGTTGATTGTGTACTCAAATGGGTACGCTCTAGTAGTGCCATTGTTCTGGAATGCTCCTGTATAAGTGCCAGTCAAGGAAGAGCGCACCCAAAAGGAAAGAGTGAACGTCTTTGCACTGGCGGTTCCTAGGAGGAAATCGCGGATGTTATAGCCTTCGATACGATGGTTAAGGTAGTAGTAGTCCCCGGCGGCAATCGAGGCGTCTGCTGTCGAGCAGGTAATTCTCACGTAATGCGTGAAGCCCGTAGGAGGACTACTCGTCAATTGCTGAATAGTGAAGATACCTGGGCTCACGCCGTAGGCCAAGAACTGATCAATTGAGTTTGCTCCGCTGGCGTTGATCGTAACCGATGCCCCTTCGTTTTGCTGGTCGATCACCATATCTCCGTTGATGATGCGGTTGCGCCCAAGGCCGATGAAGGTGCCGTTAGGCGAAAGCAACTGGCTGACATTCACGGCATCGCCAGAGGCCACGCCATTGGCCAAGCCAGTGATCGCATTGCCGCCCATCGCGATCGCGCCGGACATCGTTCCGCCAATCAGCGGCAACCCCCGGTAGTGAAGGATGGCTCTGACATCCTTGATCTGACCGGAGGAAATCGTGACTCCCGAGGTCTGATTGACGGTCACTTCCGCAATCACCACTTTGTTGGCCGGATATGTCGGCGGCGTGGGCGAAGCATTTTCCGCGCCGGCCACGAGCGTCAAGGTCCCGGTATCGTCAATGCAAAGCAGATCGATTCGGGGATTGGTCGTGATGGGACCGAAAACGGGCGAAGCGCCGCCGGCATAAGTGACAGTGCCCGAATTGTCCGACTTGACGAACTTGCCGGCGGCGACGGCGACTTTGTTGTTGGCTGGACTGTTGGCCGTGGGCGTCAGGTAAGTCATGGCCTGCGTGGCATTCAGCGCCGCAATCGCCGCATTGAGCGAACTGATGATGGTATTGGTCGTCGTATCGGAGGGCGTCTGATCGACTGAATACTTCACGCAGCGGCTGATGGACTCGTTTAACTGTTGCAGCGCCATCGTGATTTTGTCTTCTGAGGCTTCTAACACTTCGGCGTTAAACGGTCCCTGGTTCTTCCAGTCCACCGATTGCAAGTAATCCACCGTCCGCAAAATCGTGAGCTTGGTCCCCGTGGCGATCGCCGAGCCAGACAAAGGGTAGGTGATGCGGGCATTGGTCAAATCAGCCGTATAAAGCGAAGGCGCTAGAAGCGTGATATTGCCGAGGGTGTCCGTCAGGTAAACCGAGATATCGGTCGCGGCCAGGACCGTAAAGGAGAAAGGCCAAATCGTGGTAGTCCCATCTCCGGCATACACCACTTTATTTGTCGTTGTAGGGACAGTCATAAGCGCCTCCTAAGTCTTGGTCCGGCGCGAGAGCAAATCTCGCCAGGTCAAATCGCCTTGGCCGTTTAGATAATCCAGGAAGTTAAAGGCCAGTGTGTTCAGGTATTGCGGATAGGCGGCGCCGATGGCCGCTTCCTTGGCCGTGTTCTCCCAAAACCTTGGGCTGAGTGACTTATCGGTCAGAGCGGCTTGCGCCATATCGGCCAAAGGATTAACGACGGTTTTCACAGCTTCCTGAAAGGGAAGCTGAATGTCGGACGGCTGGCCCATGACTTTGCCGAGACCATATTGGGCGAGCTCGCGAATGATTGGCACGTAGCTGATGCCCTGCATGATCATGCGTTCGGTCATGCGCTTTGTCTTCTTTTCGTCGTCCTCGCCTTGAGCGTTGCGGAAAAACTCCCGCCAAAGATTCTCATTGGCGCCCTGGAGCACCCAGCCAAAAAAGGCGGAAGTCGCCAGTACCGTGAGAGCCGTTCCAATATTTCCCTTGTCGTATTCGAGGCCCGCTAGCTTCCCATCCGCCCACATCCGGTTAAACTGGGTTCCCGCCCAGGAGTACCACCAGGTAAAGATTTTGTGGCCTTCCGAGCCCCGCTGGATCATCGCTAGATCAAGCGGTGAGCCAGAGCCAGCCAGCTTCATGACGGCTTCGTCCGCCATATCAACCGCCTTCTGCTGACCGAATTCGGCGACCGTGCCGCGGTAAACCTGCAGCCACAAAGGATAGGTAATGGCCTGATCGGCTTTGTTGTGGGGATAAAAAGCAAAATGCTGCAAGAGCGAATCCTCGCCCTGCCAGCGCTTGGCCATATCCGCCAGGTCTCGGTCGCGTAGACTAGAACGCTTGGCCATGCGGGGAGAGTTTTGGTCCACGAAGGCGACGTTTGTTTCCCTGTCCGCCAGGAAATCCTTGATGGCGCCCGCAAAGCCGACAGGACCGATATCTTTGATGGCGCTAATGGCATTGCTCGCCAAAAAGATCGGTGCCGTCATCGGCCGGAAGCCCAAGGTGGCCATCGTGGCGCCAAAGCGAATCCGGCGCAAGATCCTGTCTGCTGCCCCGACCGGCTCGCCCTGATCAGCGGCCACCCATTTCACATGCTGCTCAATTGTCCGGTAACCGTCCAAGCCAATGGCATTGATGACGGCTTCGCGGACGTCACGCTGGCGTAGGAGGCCGTTAACATCGATGATCGATTTGCGGAAGGCCAGATCGTGCACGACATCTTGCAAATGGTTAAACATGACGCGCGTGTCGAGCTTCACTGGCCCCGCATAAGCCGCGACCCGCGCCTTCGTAAAGCCTTGTTCGGTATGCGCCATGACCGAGCCAGCCGTTTTATAGAGCGCGTTCCGGGCTTCCAAGTTGTTGTAGGCTTCGCTTGAGCGGGCCGAATCGTAAGCCAGCGGATAATAGCCGCCGGCGTACTTGCCGTATGGCGTTTCGATTTCGGCGGGCGCGACCGGCCGCGGCGTCTCGCCTGCGACCTTTTGCTGCTGGGCGACGATATCCGGCCAGTAACTATGCAGATAGTCCCACGAGGCCTGAGCGTAATCCCATTGCTGCTTGGTGATCTTGCCCAGGATCTCCGCCTCTTGATCCGGCGTTAATTGATAGCCGTCGCGCAAACGCTGCCGGCCGTTTTCATTGCCCCAGTTCAGGGCAAAACTCATAAGCTCGTCCCGCGTCATGTCGCGGTCGCGCGAGGCGATATAAACCTTTTCCTTGCGCAGCTGCTCGTATTCGCCTTTGGCCCAATGTTGCGCAAGAATCTTGTTCATCGCCTCGACGGCATTCTGGTTGCGGGTAATCTCGTCCCCGTCGGAATGCAGGAGCGGCCGGTACAGGAGATTCTTCATCAAGCCGTCTGGTTTGAAGCCGTCCAGAAAATCACAGATCCGGTAAAGATTCACTAGGCTAGGAATTGCGGCATTCGGCAGGTTCAGAAGCGAATCGATTTTCTTTGTAAAGAAGCCTTCGCCTTGCTTGGCTCCAATGTCGCGGGCTTCTTTATAGCTCTGTCCGATATTCTGCTCGATGAATTCCCGAATCTTTGCGGCCGCTTCCTTGCGGTCCATTTTGATCATTTCATTTAAAAAGCGGTCGTAGCCGCGGCCGACGGCGTTAAGTGCCTGAACCGCCTGCTTGAGGTCGCGGAAATCAGATAGGCTCATTTGCCGGTAAGGAACGGGCGGACTCGTCAGGACGCTATCGGGAATGGCGACGTTGCGGTAATCGTTTTGGATCCGGATGACTGTATCCGGAAGCGCTTCCTGGCGCCACTGGCCGCTGGCATCCTGCACCCAACCGGTCCGGTGCGCGATTTCCTCGGGGTCTTCGCCCTTGGTGGCCATATCTTGGGCGATCGCTAGGTAAGTTTTGGCGTCTTCGGCTCGCGCAGGGGCGAGCCCTCGATCGGAAAGGAGCGTGTCGATCTGGCGGATGAACCCGTAAGGAATGTCTTTTAAGTCCTGCTTGCGCGAAGCGAAGCGGTCGAAGACGCGCATGGCCTTATCGATTTCAGCGCGCGCCTTGAAGGCTTCGGTGGCCAGGGCATGGTTTAACATCTGCTGGCGCTTGGCGACGGACGCCGCTTCATAATCCTTGTCTAGCAAGGCTTTTTGGACTTTTAGCGCAGCGTTTCGCTCAGCGGTAAAGTACGGCATGAACTGGCCGGCCTCACCTACCGACTTGGCAGCAATCACCTCTTTTGCCTTCGCTTGCGCCACTTCAGCTTCGATTTTGGCCTGAGCCGCTCGGCGTTTCTGCTCAATCACGCGGCCTTGCGCTTCATCGACCATGGCGCGGAAAATGCTCTGTTCCTTGGCCAGAAGGTCGGTCTGCTTCTCGGAATAGACAGCCTTGAGCGCTTCCTCGCGGATCTTGGCCGAATCCTTCAAATCAGCGAACTGCGCCATATGCTGGTCAACGGCCGCCTGGATTTGCTTTTCGATATGCGGTTCGTTCATCACCTTGTAGGTCAACTCATCTGCACTCGAATAGCCTCGGGATTCGGCCAGTTGTTCCAAAGTCGCATTTTCCTCCGGTTTCAGTTTTCCAAGCCTCCAGTCTCCGGCGACCTCATGCGGATCCCTGCCAAACGTCTTTTCAATGGCTCCAATCGTCTTCTGGATTGGCGAGCTGCGAATCGAGTCTTCCGCCTTGACGCGAGCATTCGCCGCCTCTGTTACTAAATTCCGCCGATGCTCATCGGTAAGTTCGGCCATTTGTTCATTTAAAAGGTTCGTTACGGCCGCTTCATGGGCCTGCTCGCGAAGGGTAAGAAGTTTATCCCGGACCTTTGGGTCGATTCCCTCGAATTCCTTACCTATATCCATACCCATACTACGTTCGACAAAGGCCGTCTCATCTTCAGAGGCCAGCATTCGTTCCATGACTCCGCGGACGTTCTCATTAAGTTCAACTCCGAGCGTGATCGGGTCACGGTAGAGCTGCGTCAACCAGCGCCGGAATTTGGCAAAGACGCCGCGCAGGCCTTCGCTCGGCGCTTTGCCTTCGCGCAGGTAAAGCTCAAAGCCTTTGGCGAACTGCTCATGCTGCTCTTTGGTCAGGTCCTTCTGGCCGTCTTCCACTTTGAGCCAGTCGGACAGAATCTTCCAATCGCCTAGGTGCCGGTCCGAAGCTTGTCCCGTCTGAACAAACTCATGGAAAGTTTTGAGCCAGTAATGGGCAAGCTCGTGAGGAAAGGTCGAAGCATCGGCTTTGACAAGCGAAATCAACGTCTCTTTGGGTGTGAACTGAATAAAGCCGCGAGGATCGGATTCCGGATCGCCCTGGAAAAGAGGCGAAGCCTTTGCTTCCGGGGATTTGCCAGCGATCGGGATTCCAGCTTCCCGCACCGTCTCAAGGCTCACATCGCTGCGCCAGGCGTTACCTGAAGGATTATCCGGCGTTTTGGTAAGGGCAGCGATTTTGTCGGGATCGCCGTAAAGCCTGAAATAGGGAGTCGACGGCAAAGAAGGGTCGAGTTGCCAATTGTAAACGAAAACGGCATGAGGCTCGCCGGTCTTGGCTTGCTCGCTTACGACAGGCAAATCTTTCGGAACCGGTTCGGGAGCTACCGCACCTTCCTGCCGGAGAATCCTCTGCGCCGCGGCGGCCTCCGTGGGCGCGGTCCCCGAGACGACTTTGATCGGACCCTTTTCATAAAAATCCTTCGGGTCCATAGCGCGGTCGGCCGCCATCTTCGTGATCATGGCCGCGCCCAGCTGCGCCTGAGCGTCGGCTTGCTGAGAAGTAACCTGCCCGGTCGATTGCAATTGGCGCTTTAAATCGGCATAGACGAAATCGCGGCCTTCCTGCAGCTTCGGATTTTCCTTGATCGCCTGATCCGCTGCGGCTTGCACCATTTCGCCGGTAGCCTGGGCCTGCTCTTTGGCTTCATTCACAGTCGGATCTTCGGGATGAAAGCGAATGTCATCTTTGAGCGCGTCATAATGAGGCGTGCCGACCATCTTCTCAGTCCAAGCCGAGAGCGGAATCTGGATGTCGCCCCCGGCCTGACGCGCGACGGGCAACTGAGCTTCTATCCCTAGGTCTTTGGCTATTCCGTCTGGATCGATATTTTTACCTTGGAAATAAGTATCGAATCGTTCAGCCGGAATCGATATATTTTGAACGGGCGAATCTTTTGTCAACTGTTCCACAAAGGCCCGGTGATTCTCCGGCAAGCGCTCGCGAAGCTTAGAAGCCTCCGCCGTATCGCCAAGGGCCGTATAGAAGTCTCTCGTCGCTTGAACCCGGCTGACGTCCGTACCACGGGCAAAACCACTGGCGATAGCCGCCGGTCCCACTAGAGCCGCCCCTGTCGCGCCGCCCACGATCCAAGCGTCCAGCGCCCGTTTCCAGGTTCCTTGCATTGCGGCAGGATTAACGCCCGTCGCGTAATCGGCGAAATCACTGGCGCTCGTGATGGCCGCCATGGATCCGCCCATAGAGGCAAAGGAGCCGGCGAAGGTCTTGGCCATATCAAGCACGACCTTGCGCGCGGTATCACTGCCAACCGACTCGGCAATGGCCGCTTCCCATTTATGCAAGGGACTGAGCGCGCCCAGGTTCATGAAGGCCATATTGATCGCGCCGTGATACATCGCGTTTAAACTCGCCGTAGCGGGCTCCACTCCCAGCTGGCGGTTCCTGGCCAGAACATCGCCAGCGGAGGTCACGCCGACGCCGCCTAACCCGACTCCTGGATATCCTGCCGCGCTGGCGGCCATGAGCAGCGCCAAAGACGGTGCGCTTTCGATAAGTTGGGCCGAGAGGGCGGTACCGGCTTCCCGGACCCGTCCTTCTTTGAGAAGGTCGGTCACGCTTTGTTCAAGCGCCGGCGGGGTCCAAGCCTTCGCTTGGTCGCTATAGAACTTGGCGACGGGATTGTTCGCCAGCCACTCGGGCGAGCGGACTTCTAGCTCCGGATGCCCGAGGCTAGAGGCAATGAAATTCTGAGGGAACGCAGCTACGTCGTACACCGTCGCAGGAACCTTGGCCAGCTGCACATTGAGTTTTGCCAGTCCCGTCTGAAGCGAATTCCAAAGCGTGCGGCCCGTGCTATAGCCTTGCACGAGATTTTCGGTACTGGCCAGATTGTTGATGTCGTCTTTGGCGACGGCCATCTTGACAGGATCAGAGAGATATTTCGCCGTGGCCGGATACTTGTCGGTGATGTCGGCGAAGTACTCGCTCGGCGGAATCGCTGCGGCTTTCTTGGCAGCTTCTAGATTGTCGGCCACATATTGGGGATCAGCGCCAAGATTCTCGGAGGTCTTAAAGACTTGCGCGGCGTGGTCGGCGTTTAAATCGTGTGTCTGGTGGTAAGCGTATTCAATCGGACTGGCTTTATCCGGGAAGTCGATGACGTCCGGACTCATTCCTGAGAAAAGATCAGGCTGCTGATCTTCGATCGATGCCAGCGGATGAATCGGGCGAGCCATTATTCTTGCCCCTGCTGGCGGCTCAAAGCCTCATCAAGCGCCCGTTTCACATTGGAAGGCGTCACGGCTTTGCGGTTTCTAGCCAAGAAAGCTTTGGCCTGCTCAACCCGGTCAAAACCGTAAGCCGGATCTTTGGCCAGTTTCATGTAAGCTTCCGAGAAACCTTTCTCGGTCTGAACGTCGACTTTCCAGCCGGTCTCGGTCTTATTGATCGGAAGCGTGATGCCAAAGAAGGAGTAAGGACCGACGACGACTTTATCGAGTTTGGTCTTAGTGATGTCGCGGATCTGGTCCGCCGTTTTACCGAGACAGTCTTCCTTGAGCGCATTGATGGCGGCATCCGAAAGCTTTTCCTGCGTACCGGCCACCTTGCCCATGGAAGAGCCGTATTTGGTTTTGACCGTGTTCATAGTCTCCGCCCACGCCGCCTGGACCGGCTGCGGTTGGCGATTGATCCAGGCATTGAACCGGTCCTGGGGATTGGCATAGAGCTTGGTCACTTCGGCTTCTAAGTTAGCCGTGCTCACCGTATCCCAGGCATATTTGGAGGGGATCTTGAGCGCCTGGTCATAGGGAACGCCTTTGCTCTGGGCATCGATGATTTCATTGACGGCAGAGCGCTCCGCGTCCTGGCGCTTGCGCATGGTTTCGGAGTAATCCACCATGGCCCGGTGATCCAAATGAGACATGACCTCGTATTCCATTTTGGGTTCGAGTTTGAGTGAGCGCACGTAAGCGTCTGCTTTAGCGCGGTCGACCATGCCGTCGGCCAGACGGAAAGTGGGGTCGGCCGCGATACTATTCCAGACGTCGCGAGTCAGGACATAGATTTTCTGGCCATCGATGAGCTTCTGAGTAGCTTCGACGTCGTTTTGCAGCATCTTGTCTTTATTGGCGTCGAATACGGCCTGGGCGGCCGTCGGGTTTTGGTCCAGCACTCCCATGACCGAGGCGTGAACCATCTTGGCTGCCAGGGTCTTATTTTGGATATCAACGACGTCCGGCGACTGACCCAGATGCATGGCCGCGCCAGTGGTGGCGGCCTGGGCGACGGTAATGGCTTTGGCCAAATCTTTGGGATCAGAAAGGGTGGCGGCATTTGAGATCGCACTAGCTTGATTGGCATCGAGCGAATCCTTGAAAGAAGCCAAGCCTTCAGCCGCCTCATGATGTAAGACCTGCTCGCGCGCGCTCGTTAAATGCACATCAAGCGTTTTTTCCATTTGATTGCGGAGTTCAGGCGCCGTGACCGTTTGCATGTACTGAGCCTTCATCTGCTGCGCTACCGCATCAAATTGAGGCGTGGCGCCTTTGGCTTGATTTCTCTGGCGCACCAGGAAACCCTTCGGTATGCCGTTCTCGTCAACCGTTGGATCGTCCAGGCGGCCCTGAAGGTCGGTTTGGAATTTCGTGGTCTGATCTAAGACATTCTGTTCGTCGTTTCGTTGCTGGAGCTCAATGAGACGCTGGGAAGCGACTTGGCCGGCTCGCCCAATGGTTTGCCCAAGCCGCTCCTGAGCGGCTGCGACTTCGGTGCCAAAGGCTTCCTCCGGCGGCCGCAGAACCTGGGGCTGCGGCAGGGTTACCGGGCGAGAAGCGACCGAAGGCTCTAGAACGGGAATTCGCGGCATGGTTACCTTTTAGACGTTTCCATAATCAGGAGCCGTCGCATATCCTCCTCCATAGGAGCGGCCGGGCGTTTTAACCATAGCGGGACTGCGGCCCGCACCCGTCTGATTCCACCGATACCAAGTATCGGCCACGCTTGTCGCCGTTCCAAGCAGGCTCGCCGTCGTATTGATGTCGCCGGCATAGCGGGCGTTGGCGCCTGCATAACGGAACTGCGCAGCCTGGTCCCTGAGCGCTTTGGCTTGATCGGCTGCCGCCGTGCGAGCGGACCAAATCCTGGAGTCGGCATCGAAGCGCAAGGCATTCACATCTAGCTCATGAGTTTTGGCGGTGTCGCGCACGATGTCTTCAGCCGTCACCGAACCGGCGCCGATGCCGCTGGCGCCAAGGGCGGCCTTTTGGGCGCCCGCTACCCGCTTGGCGCTTCGGTTTAAATTGGCTTCATCAATAGCCGAGGTTTCAGCGATTGAGGTCGCGGTCTGTTCGCCGCGCGCAGCGATCGTTCTGGCTTGTGCTTCATTCTGTCCGGCCAGATAGTTGTAATAGGACTCTTTAGCCTTGGCGGTTTGGCGCTCGGCTTCATAGGACAAAGCGCCGCCGGCGACTTGAATCCCCATGGAAGCGGCCATCTCAGGCGTGCACATGGTCCCTTTCCAAAATGAACAGGCTAAAAAGCTCGCCTTTAGGGCCGCGCGGCGTAGGCGCTCCAATTCGTGCGCCGCACCAGCGCAGCCAGCGGATGACTTTTTCGTGTTTAACTGCGACAAAGTTGTAAATCAGCGGGTATTCTTTGAGCATAGCCCAGATGACTTGCCGGGAATGACGGAGGAAAGTCAGGCGCATTTGTTCAATTTCCTTGGAAACAAGCATCCAGCCAGTCGCCACACCTGGTTCGGGCGACGGTACAACTCCAAAGATAAGAATGGGCAAACCATTGTTTTCAACCGTCGAGCACATTTTTGATCGCTTAAATGCCGACATCATTGCTTCAAAGGGCGTCATATGTAGCAGCTCGACAATCTCGACGACGTCGCATTCCAGTAAGCGGTCTTTCATCGATTCGATATCCTCGATGGTCGTATCACGGATGATCACGTTTCGCCGACGGTGATCACCTGAATCGCAGCCAAGATCGTCACCGGCAGCGGATCGGATTGCCGGTAGAATAACCGGCCGCCCGCTTCCAGGCTTGGACTGATGCTGTCGTCATAGTCGCCTGTAAAAAGAGCGATCGGCGAGCCAAGAGATTCACCGGATCGTTGCGTGATTTGAAGCAGAGAAGAAGAATCCGGCCCCAAATAGCCGCCGCGCGAATTTAGGAATCGCAAGATCGACCGAGCGACACGGATCTTGCGGCCCTGCGAAGTGCCGTTCGGCATTTGCACTTCGGGATTGAGCGTTTCAAGGTCGCACGTATAGGCCAGGCCGATATGCGCAATCCCGGCGCCGGGATTCAAAGTGATTTGTCCACCGGTTACCGTAAAGGGTCCTTGCACGCTACCATCGGCCAGCACCGTCACGCTCATGCCTTCCAAGTGGCTGAGACCTCCGATGGTCGTAGCCACGGCCCGGACTTCGCCGCCTGAAACGTAGGCACCGTAAGCCATGCCGTTGACATTGGCACCGCCGTCGTTATCCTTGAGCTCAAAAGTATCCGTTGCCTTATTCGAAACAATGAACCGGCGGCCGTTTAAATCGGTCATCCCCACGACGTTTCTGATGTCAACGAGCTGGCCATTTGAAAAGCCGTGCGCGATGGCCGTGACAACCACGGGATTAGCCTTGGTGGCGCCCGAGATCGTGACTGGGCTGTCGTAGGAGATCCCGCAGTCGAGAAAAAATTGATCCTTCGGATCGGTCGAGGTCAGGCGTTGCACAAGTTTTTCGACGTAGCGCTGGGTGCCGCGCTGCACGACAAACCAGACTTCGTTATAGGTCGAACCGGGAATCGAGGCGACACTTTCATAAAGTCCGTTTGTGTCATGGCGCGTCCAAGCCAGGACTTGATGCTCCAAAAGATAGGTCATCGCAAGAAGCATCCCGTCACTGCGCACGCACCAAACGAGGCTATCCGGCTCCTGCTGGAAAGCCATTTCCTTGATCGAATAATTCGTGAAAAGATGATTGGAAAGAATGCTCAAATTGGACCCGCTGAAGCCCGAAACCGTGAAGTCGATGCCGATGTCGCGCACGACTGAACCTAGAGGCTGCACATAGATGACGCGGTTGCCGATGATGATCGGCTCGCAGATGCTGCAGCCGCGATAGCCCTGGATCTGCTGATTGATCGAGGTGGGTGTGATCGCCCCGTTATCAGCCGGCCCGATGCTCCATTCTGAAGCCGACGTCATGGCCAGAATCTGCGAAAGCGGGACTAGTGAACGCACGGCGTTTACTTTGCGGCTTGGCAAAGTAATCGTAATGCCGTCCGAATCCACCAAAGGATCGGAGCGCTTGAAGCTTGTATAGTTGCCTGTTTCAGTCATCCAAATTGATTGGGGTTCGCCAGTGGTCGAGGCAAAGGTCAAGCGGTCCTGGTAAAAGGAGCAGCAGCTCGGGTAGCCCCGATAATCGGACCAAGAGCCTTCCGCCCAGCCGACGGTTGCCGTTGTAAGCGCCAGTTCATCGATGACAGTCGCATTGACCACCGTCGTACTCGTGTAGCCGGTGATCGAGACGATTCCACTGCGGTCGAAGGGATCGGAAGTCAAAGTGACATTCAAGGTCCCGCTCGTATAGGTCACTACCGTGACGCGGATTCTGGCGAAGGTATCTAACGTGCCGGAGGTGTTCGCATTGAAATCATTGGCGCCATCAAAGGATCGGACCTCCTGCCATGTAGCGCCTTGGTCGGTCGATTGTTCAATCCGGAATTTAGCCGTCCAAGTGCCATGGGTGATAATGCGCCAAGTACTGCCGCAGACGATCGCCGTAGTCGAGGTCACGCTCGTCAGCGCCGCGGTCACGGATTGGCCGGCCACGATATGATCGATGCGCCAAAGCGAACCCACATGCAAAGCGTTAAAGAGAGCCGAAGAGGCGGTCAACGTGATGGCGCCCGAAACAGCCGAAGGGGTGAGGGTGATCGCCGAAATATTGGTCAACATGAAAGGTCCACGGCTATTGACGAATTTGCTAAGAGTCCAGGCGTCATGCGCCGTGCGGATCAATGTCCGCGGCGCGTAACTGGGATGACAGATATAGAGTGTGTCGGCCGATTGGGCGAATTTCAGGCTTGGCAGGTCCGTTTCTTGGTAAGGCGTGGCGATTTCATAAATTGATTGAACGCTCCAGTAAGTCGGGCTAATATCCGGCTGGTGGCCCGTTCCGGCTTGAATGCAAATGTATTTCACGCTGGAATAGGTCACCATGTCGCCCACGGCGTAACTCGTCGCGCCGTTATAGGCCGCCGGAGCACTCGCCAGAATTTGGCCACCGTTCATGTAGAAGCGGCAGTACAAATGGCCAAACTCGATCATGTAAGCCTGGGTGGTTGAGAATTCGAAAGCGACGACGCGCGCCTTTCGAGTCGGATATTTGGCCAAAGCCACGAAGCGCGTGCCAGGGCGGTTGGAAGCGCCGCCATGCGGGTGAATGAAGAAGTTGCGAAGGGTCCGCGCGCCGGTCGAATACTTCTGGATGTCGACTCGGCCATAAAGCGAGGGAGCAAATTCTCCGCCCGCAAAAGACGCCTGAATCGCATGAACCGGCGGCACGCTTTACCCCCTTGCCGTTTCGTAGCTTGAGGCCGACTCCTCAGCCGTCGGATCGACGTTTTTGCCTCTGGCGTCGTTGCGCTTGGCTTCGCTGATCGACTGTGTATACGTTGTCGCTAATCTCGGCCCCATTTCCATGCTGCCCGTGATCGTATAAGCCGTCTCAGCCGCAAGAGCCAAGGAAAAAGCCAATACAAAATCGGGACTATAAAGGCTCGGATCGTCGACTTGGACCGTATAGCGGATGTAGGCCGGACTGTCATTGCAGGCGATAGCGGACTGCAAGGAAGTAGGCGAGCGCACATCTTCGTATTCGGTCGGATCGGGATTGGTGGCGCCGGTGTCCGTGAAGATTTTGCGGATCGCAATGCAAAGGGCTGGTTTGGCGTAAAGGTAGGTCCAGCCAGGTACGGTTTCGCCCGATATTTGAGCCAGCGATTCAATGACCCGCGCGAAGCCCCAATCGTGAGCCGCCAGCACAGCGTCCCGGATCGTGTTGTAAACGCGGCTCAGCTGCACCGCATTATTGGAGGACTCCGTCATGGCAGCGATCGATTTGGCGCCTAAATGACCGAGCGCTTTATTGCAGATGTCTACTTTTGAGACAGGCATACGCCCCCCAGTAAGAGCCACCGGGGAGCGCCGAACTCCCCGGTGGGAATCTCACGCGCAGCGGTTTAAGTGGCGGATTCTTCTTTCTTCTCTGTCTTTTCCTCTTCTTCGACGTATTTCATCCAGCGCTCAGAAAAGGCTTTTGGATCGCCTACTTCCTTGCCGGGCGGAATCGTCTTGTTTTCCTTATCTTTTTCCGTGTAGGTTTCGCCGGCGATCATGAATCGATCGCCAGCTTGGCGAAGCATTCCATAAACGCCGGCCTGCGTCGCCTCCACCAGGATTTCCGGTTCCTTGGCTTTTTCTTCGACTGGAGCTTTTTTAGTTCTAGGCATAAGATTTCTCCTTAGCTAAAGTTCGACGCTAGGGCTTAGACGTCAAGCGTGTAGCCGATCGTGTACTTCGTATTGCCGGCGATCTCTTTGACGATGGCGGCGTGGAAGGCGCCGGCGGTCAAGGCCGCCGTCCCGATGTTGGCGTTGACGCCGATATAGCGCTTGTACGCCGCACTCGGCACCCGCAGTTTGATTTGATAACCCGCCACAAGTGTCGCCTTTCCGATAGCGCCGGAACCGACCAGATCCACGGGTGAGGTCGTCAGATTGGCATTGGAATCCGTTCGCAGACGGAAGTCCACCGTCGCCGCGCCGCCAGAGGTCACGGTCGTTTTGACGGTCACAACCAGCCAAAGAGCTTCGCCTTGCCCGAAGTCGCGTCCGGTATTGGCGGTGGGTACGCCGGACGGCGTGCCCAGCGGCGCAGTGTCGTGCACGTTCGAACTGATGTTGTCGCCGGTTCCTGTGGGCGCCCAGGTCCCGTCGGCAAAGAGTAATTCCTGATCAATGATCATAAGGTCTCCTTTGCTTATTAGCTGATCGTCGCTTCGGTGGTCAGGATCTGATCACAGAGGCGGATGGGGATGCCGAGGAAGTTCATGTTGTCAGCCATGGGATTGCCGAACTGATTCAGCGCCGGTTCAATCGAGATGGCGGCCGAGGATTTGTTCAGCGCCTGCACGCGGAGCAAGCTTCGTACCGTGCGGTTGGCGTAAATCACCGGGCGACCGGCTCCAAAGGACGGAACACGGTCCAACATGCGGCTCATGAGGGCGATCAGCTGCGAAGCGTTCTGCGTGCCGGTCGATCCGACGAGATCGGACACATCCACATTGCAGAGCCGCACCACATAGCGCCAATCGCGCAGGGCGATGCCGCACTTCCATTGCCAGTGGTCCCGGTAGGCACGCAGCACAGAACCCGTAACGCCGGTCGAGGCTGGAACAGTCTCAATGCCGATGTCTTCGTGATAAATGCCCGCCTCCGAACCTTTCGGGTAGATGCCGGTCACTGTATTGGGTCCCCAAACCACAAGCCAGACGGAGGTGTTATCCGAACCAGAACCCCCGCCATTGAGGATGTTGACGCCATTGGTCGCGCCCGAGATGGTGTTGAACCGCGGGTGCAGTCCAAGGAACCTTTCCGGGTTGACGGTCGTATCCCCATAGAAGAGCGTCTGGCACATCGTCTGGTTCATGCCTTCCAGAAACGCCATCGCCTCCGAAAGCCTCGCTTCTCCCACATCCGAAGCCAGCTTGGCGACGTCCACGTCCAGAGTCGAAAAAGCTTCCAGCATCCCGACGCTTTCATCAATCTGCACGGTCGAGCTCTTGGACGGCGCGACTCCGCCGTTTAAGAGGCGCCAGGTGGGCACCGGCAGGCCGGTCCGTACGGTGCTGCGGTGGCCCGTCGGCAGGTTTCCTTCGATCCAGGTCATGTCTTTCAGGATGTCGTTCGTTTGATTGAGCAGTTCAATGATCCTGGCGGTCGTGCCGTCAGGGTCCATGCGCTTCGCTATGTCTGCCAAGTTCAGCGCGATTCCTCCAGTTGTAGACATAAGATTTCTCCTTTATTTTTTGGGTGGGGTAGTTCTGCCGAATAACACCTCGGCAGTCGGTTTGGGCGGTGGCTCCGCGCCCGCACCGGCCGATTTGCCTTCGTGGAAACTGTCTTCCGCGACGGCTCTGCCTAGTTTCGCGAAGAGCTTGAAGACTTCGGGGTGGCTGCCCAATCCCGAATCGTTGAGCAACTTGACCATCTCAGGGGTGGCGAACTTGTCGCGGCCCTTGGCGGCCATCGCCCGCTCGGCTTGGAAACTGGCGCCCAGTTCCTTGGCGATCTCAGCTTCCCAGCCTTTCTTCATGTCGCTGAACGTCTTCAAGCCTTGCTCGACTGTTTTTTGCCCAACCTTGGTCTGGAGATCGACGAGCTTCTGCGCGTCGGCCTGACTGAGGTTTAGGGCTTTGGCCACGGCGGAAAACTCCGTGACCAGTTCCGGATCGAGGCTCACGCCTTCAGGCACCTTGAAGGTCTCGTATTTCTCAGGCGCCCCTTTGGCTTGGCCGTCTTTGGCGTCGCCGGTTTTCGACGCGGCATCATCCTTAGCGCCCGCTTTGGCGGCATCTCCCGCCTTGGCTTGAGCGTTCGGATCACTACCACCATTGCCGCCCGTTTTTGTTTGGTCGTTGGACGGGTCTAAAAGCGATACGTCGCTAGAAGCCGTACTGGCCGCATTTCCTGCCGCGGCATTGGCTCCCGCATCTGCTACAGCAGCCGCTCCACCTTTGTCACTCATCGTTTTCTCCTTGTTCGGCGGTGGCTTGCTCGTTCTCCTGTAGGAACTTGTCGGATGCGGCCTCACGCTGCATTTGAGCGAAAGCGTCTGGGTGAGACTCCAGGAGGTCTTTCAGCACGAATAAACCCATGTCCCGCTTCCCCTCGTTGTTGGCCATCTCCAGGCCATTCAGCGAGAAGCATCCGCGAAAGATTCGCGTCTCACCCAAGAGCCGCCAGATGAAGCGGCGGCCTTCCGGCGTCGACAAGACCTTTCGCAAATCGCTCTGTTCGCGCTCTTTGAGGCGCTTCCTAGCAATTGCCTTTCGTTTGTTGATGGCTTCTGCGTCGTAAACTGGGTCAAGCTCGAGCACCACCCTGATCCTCTTTCGCCCGACAAAAAAAGGCGGGAACCTTCCACCTTTCGATGGACGATTCCCGCCTAAGTCGGGTATGACTGTGAGCTTAGGGCTCTAAAGCGGGAGCTACCCGCACCAGTTCAAATTGGGGCTTACTTTACGTCCCTGCTCCTTGCAAAGGGCCGCCCGTCATGGCATCAAGAGCGCTGCCCGTATTGAGTTTCGTGTCCGACAAAGTTTTGGCACCGCTCGCCAAAGCCTGCGCGCGCTGCGCCGCCGCAGCCGCTTGCGCCTGCTGTTCTTTGGCCTGTCGAATCCGGGCCACCTCGTCATCGCTTCGAACGATCTTGGGCGGCACTCCAAGCATTTCGGCTTTCTGCTTGACCGCTTCGTCCGCATCCACGCGGTCGACAATATCCGGGAAAACGCCGACCAAGCTGCCAACGCCAGCCATCAACTGATCGATCGAGGTGGTTCCCACCATCTTCTGGGCCTGGGAAAGCATCGAGATGTATTCCACTTTGAGTTCATGCCCCGACAACTCCTGGGGAGGAGGCGGAACGATGCCGGCGCGGAGCATGATGTTGAAGGTCCGGTCGATCACCGGGTCCAAGAGTTCGCTTTCCAAACGCTCCAGCACCGGCCCCAGCATTGTGAGTTTTTCCTCGTGGCGCTCGACGATTTCGCGCGCCGTCATATCTGGCCGGTCGGCTTGGGCGATCATCATGAAAAGATCGGCATAGAAAAATGAGTCGATGTCATTTTTGGTCAGCTTGATTGAATTCTCGATCGCCGCAAAGTCGGGCTGGATCTGGTAAGCCGGCCGCAGACCAGCGTTGGGCGAGGTAGCGGAAGAACGCGTGACGCCGCCCGGCAAAATGTTCACGTCATCAGCCACATTGGCATCCGCCTGCATCGGCGGGTTCACGACTTTATCCAAGGCCATCAACTTGTCTTTCTGCATCTTCTGCAGCATCTTCACGTCGCCCAAGGCATGCCAGGCTGGCCCGCGGCCATAGACGTCGGCTGTCGTCGTTAAATCCCAGCGTGGCGCCATGATTGCAAACTCTTCAAAGCCGCGGATATCGAGAAAAGTGTCCGGCAGGGAAGTTTCTTCCCAATAAACGGAACGGTAAGGCTTGCCCTTGTAGCCCAGGACATCCGGGCTCCTTAAATCGTTCGGTTCGACCATATGAATGCAGGTCACCCATTCGTCCGTCGAGTTCATTTTGAAGGAGTTCTTTACCTTGGAGCTCACATTATCGATGCCGAATTCTTTGATGAGCTGGCTGACTTTGGCTTTGTAGCGCCGGGCAAAAGCGTTCACGCGGCCGTCGGGTCCAGTCCTCAAGAAATATTCGCCGCAGGTAAAGCTTCGCACGCGAATCACCGTTCGAAAATCTTCGAGGAGCGCCATGGCCGCCGTGCCGAAGGAACCGATTTCGGTATAGAGTGAGTTAAAGGCGCCGTAAATGTTCGAGCGGCTAAAGACGTTCATCATGATCTCAGTGACGAGCGCCAGCCATTCCTTAGCCGGCTCAAAGTCCATGAGATCGGGATCGGTCGTACCCAGGCGGAACCAAGGGCGAGTCGGACTAGTCAAGCCGGAAGTCATGCCCGAGGCCAAGGTATTTAGCGAGCGGGTGGCATGGCCGTCGAGGAGCGTCTTATGATCAATCGCCGCCCCGTCGTTTGGCTGCTTGTCCGACCAACCCCAGAACATGCCGCGAGTCGGCGCGACGTATTTCTTGATTTCCTGCCAAGCCGGTTGCCAAAGGACCGCGTCGTCACGCATCACCTGGAAGCGCTTTTGGAAAGGCGAACGGTCTAAGCGAGGCAACGGGTCAAGTTCCAGTGGCCGCTTCATTTGCTCAGTCACTTGCTTGGCTACCGTTGCTTGCGCCGCTTCTAGGGTCTGCGTGGCCATGCTACTGTCCTAAGGCCGTTTTGGTGCCGGCCGCAAAGGCTGTAGGCGCGAAAATATTAGGAGCCGCCGTGACGCCTTGGCCGGAGGTCGCGATCGTGCTTAAGAGACCCATGCGCAGGGCCGCCAGGCGCTTTCTGGCGAGCATGGCGGCCGATTCAGTCGGACTGGCCGGCGTCGGGGTCGGTGCAGGACCAGCATCTCCAGTCCCTGTATCGGAAACCGCAGGCGCCGCCGGCGTCCCAGAGGGTTTGTCCCACGGAAGGGACGGTGGCGCACCACTCCCACCAGCAGCTTGATAGGCTAAATTGCCAGGCAAAGCCGCAGTCTGTCCAACAGGCCCAGGCACTTTGCGCGCGAGTTCGGAAGTCCCGGCCGTCGAAATAGCGGTTGCAACTCTAACGGCCTTAGAAAGAGGCGCGGCTGGATGGCACATACAATCTCCCTTCTAGATAATTCCGAGCGCCATCAAGATGAGCAGGAGCAGCAGGATTCCCAAGGCTCCTGTCGATGGATACCATCCCCATTGCCGCTCGCGCATATACGGCCAACTCGGCAAACATCCCACCATCACCAAGATCAGAAGGATAAAGACGAGCGTTCTGGCGTTCATCCATGGCCTCCCAAAAGCCCGAGTATTCCGACGATGATCAGATAAACCGCCACGATAAAGGGCAGAAGCGCCGGCCGGATCAAGATCAGAATCCCGGCGATCAAAGCCACGATCGGTTGGAAGTAAACATTCGAGAAGTGCATCGGAAGCCTCCTTTGGGTCTATTCAATCGGGTTGTATTCAAGTCGCGCGAATTCAAGCTTTTCCGCGCGCCCAGGTACGTTGACGACTTTCTTTTTGACCGGCAAAGCAAAAGTGAGCGCCAAAGCATCCGCACGGTTTGGGCTCGAAAGTCCGCGAGCTCGCATCTCGTCTTTCGATTCCAAGACCACCTTGCCTTTTAAATTCGTATAGCTTTCCGGCCCGATCAATTCTTCGCAGAGCACCGGATCATCCGGGATCGATCCGCCTTCCCGGAGCCACTGTTTCATCTCGTTCCACATCTCCGCGCGCTTGTTTAAAAATCCCTCATTGGCCGAGGCTGAGCCAAAGGCGATCAATTGCCACTTGCGCGCCATCTGCTTGCCTGCTGAATAAACGCCCGTACCATAGGCCATGTCGATGAAAACGGCGTCGGCCTTATGTTCATCTTCAAAGCGGGCCACATATCCGGCGATCACGGTATCATCGTCATTGCGCGGATAGACGCCCAGCTTCCAAGAAGCCAGACCCTGGCGCTTGTAAATGGCGATTTCGTCGCCACCCATCCAGGCGTTGTCGAGGCCGATAATAACCGGGGCGAAGTTGTATTGCGCTTCCCCTAAAGGCCGCCCGCGCGCGGCCGCCACATATTCGCCGGGAATAAACTGCCGGTCGGAGGTGAGCGGAAACTCTCCCGTCACGCGGATTTTGAAGAAATCCGAATCCTCGCCGTAATCGGCGGCCCATTTCTTGATCTGTTCTTTATTCGAGAAGCGCACGACTCTGGCGTCGATTTGGTTGTGCTGCCAGCGGTGCTTGAGGGTATGAAAACAGGCATGGAAGCGCCCGCTTTTGCGCGTCGGGTTGCCAAAGGCAAACCAAAGGATTTCCGTGTCTTTGTCGGTCATCGCGCCTTCCGAGACTTCCCAAATCCGGTCATGGATTGCGGAGGCCTCATCAAAAATGAGGACGACGCGTTTATGGAGATTGTGCAGCCCGGCGAAAGCCTCCGTATTGACGAGCGACCAAGGCACCGCATCAAAGCGCCAGGTCTTCTCATGCTCTGGATCGGACGAATAGATCGAAGTGGCGGTGATCGTAAACCAGTGCTTGGCAATAAAGAGGCGGTGCCATTTGTAGAGCTCGGGCCAGGTTTTGGTGCTGAGCTGCGTGGCTGTATTAGCCGTCACGACGCCGCGGGTGTCCGGGAAAGTGGAAAGCGCCCAGAGAATGAGCCAGGCCACCAGGGCGGATTTACCGATGCCGTGGCCGGAGGCGATCGCCTCTTGAATAGCCTGCTGGTAAGTAATAAGACCGTCGCGCACGCGGCACAAGAGATCCCGCTGCCAGGGTTCGGGTCCCTCGAATTCGGCCAACTCGCCATGGCCCCAATCGAAGGCGAACAGAACCCAACGGTAAGGATCCTTGCTGAAGGACCCCATCGCCTGGATGAGTCCGTCTTCAATTTCTTGTTTTTGTGCGACGGCTGTCGTCATAATCCGTCTTTGCCTACCCGTTTCCTGGCGCGCTCCAAGCGCTCAGCCAAACTCTCTGAGACATCGAGTTCAATTTTCTCGATCAAAAGTTTGTGATAGCGAGCTAGATCCTGCAATGCGCGGGGCTTGTCCCAAAGCTTGACTTTCCTGGTTACGCCGATCCGTTTACGCTCTCGGCCCAGGCCCTCGAAAATCTCATCAGCCTCTACGCTCGCCACGGTGCTCGCCATATCGTCCGACCATGCGCGCACGGCTTTAAGCGAGCCGTCGTCGCGGTAGAGCTTTCGAATATCACTTCGGCCAAGACGGCTCAGTTCCTGAAGAACTTCTCTGGCGCTCATGATCGATTTGTCTTCAAGTTTCCGAAGACCTTCTTCGATGGCCTTAGCGATTGGCGGGAAAGTCAACATGCGGCTGGCTATAGCGTCAGCGGACTTTTTGGAGTAGCCAGCCGCGATGGCGGCCTTATGGCCTTGGCGGAACTTCAGATATTCGGAAACAAAGATTCGCTGGCGGGGGCTGAGTTCTTTCACGCGAGGGATAAAAAGGGGCGCCCAGCTCCTTGCGAAGCTGGGCTCTTGGGAGATGACGGACGAAAGAGAATAAGAGGTTTAGGTCGCATACATAATATGCGTGACCTCCCATCCCCTATAAAGACAGATTAAATCGGTTGAAGCCTCATTGGCAATAACTATTTTTTCCCAATTCCCTCGGCCTGGCAAAGCCGGCAACGGCAAAGCTTTGAATCCCATTTAGCGAAATGCCGCTGGACGGCGAGCCACACGCGTTTGTAAGTGATTTGGAGTCGACAGGCGGTTTTTTTGACACTCATCGTCCCATCTTGCTGGATGACGGCCAGAATTTTTTGGTCCTCGTATTTCGTGGCGAGCCGAGTCGTCGAGAGGTCTCCTTCAAATCCATTCAATGGAAGGTCGGCAGGTAGCCGTTATTAACCAGCCATTCGCGCAGATTTTTGCCGCTCTTGGCGCCGATCCAGCGGCATCCCGGACGGTGATGAAATTCTATGACCGCCACATGACCATCCGGGAAGCTCAGCGTCAATTCCAGCCGGCCATAGACGATCTGACAACGCGAGCATTTTGGAAGCAGCGGATCGAACCGTAAGACCGGCGGAGCGGCCGGCGGTTCACTCGTGCTCATCCGTCGGAAGCTTTACGACGGTGAGCCGGGTCAAGCATTCAAGCATCTCCGCTGCATCGACGCGGTAACGCTTTTTGTCGAACGACAGGATCAGCTCGGCGCCCTCGAAGTCTTCGCATTCAAGGCTCAAAGTCGCGTCCTGCGTCTCTTCACCATCCTCGCTCAAAAGTTCATCGGCGCGCAGTTCCGCCATTAATTTGACGCTCATGGCTTTAGGCGCTGGCCTTCTCGTCGTCCGCCTTGAGCTGCGCAGCGGCCTTTCTGATGGCGGTCGTGTGATCGGCGATCGCTTGGAGCTGGTCCGTCAAATCCGTGGAAACGCCGGCGGCTTTCATTTTGGTGAGCAAAGCGTCAACATCGGAATCGACTTTGTTCACCGATTTCAGGAGATCCTGAATCTCGACATCCTCGTCTTTGATCGCTTGGGTCAGGTCATCTAACTGGCTCATGATTCGTTCCTCCATGATTCGTATTTTGCGAAAAAGGTCGTCCAGCAGCCTGTGAATGCAGCACTCTTGGTAGGGATCATTACGGCAAATTTCGCAGTGACTCATAGACCTCGACCGGACCATAATTGGGTCGAATTTGTTCCGCCCAATTTTCCGCCCAATTTGAGGGAATAATCGGCCATTTTAGGGAATCTACGGGAATAGCCGCTCGACGATAGACGGATTGTAGAATCGCTTTCAACCTCCATGGCATGGAGGAGGTTGTGGGTTCAAGTCCCATCCGGTCCACCACTCTACATCGACGGTAAAAGCCCCTTACAGTGTTAAAAACTGTAAGGGGCTCTACTTTTTCCGCCCAATTTTCCGCCCAATTTGCTCCGCGATTGGTCATAGGCTATCGAGCATCTTTCCGACCTGATCCAGGGCCGGCTTTAGGCGGGCTGACTTCACGTTCGTGTAGATATCCGTTGTGGCTTGCTTCCGATGTCCAAGGGCGTCCTTAATCAGTTCCTGACTGTAGCCGAGCTCACGCAATAGATTGGCCCCTGACCTCCGCAAATCGCGCCACTGGAGGTCTGTGCAACCGGCGGCCACCCGTACGCGACTCCAGCGCTTCCGCAGATTCGTCGCATTGATCTTTTCGGTCATGACTACGGGGATGATAATGGGCTTGCCTGTTTTAGCTTGGATGAGCTTAATGGATTCCCCGGCCTCGACGCTGATCAGATCCTTCTGACGTAGCATTGTATGAATGGCCTTTCGGATGGCCTGCCAGAGCGCTTCGTCGTGATATTCGGCGCAGGCGGCCTTCAAGCGCTTTAGCTCCTCTATGGAGCATACCCTCGTTCGGTTCGCGCCTTCTTCGGAAGGTTTTTTAACGAGGACTACCGGGTTGAAATAGGGATGCGGAAGCTTCACTGGCTTCACTGGCGCCGATAACCCGAGCTTATTCCAGTAATTGAATTTTTCGAATAGGCTGCTTAGGAATCCCTGCTCACGATTGACGCTGTTAAACTTGACGCCGATTGCTTGGCGATCGTGCCGCCATTGCTGGATAAGCTCTACCGTGAAGGCATCGAGTGGCCGGTCCTTAAAATAGTCCTTCAGGGACTTACAAAATGATGCGGCGTTGAGTTTTGATCGACGCGAGCGGGTCGGTTCAAGCTCGTACCAGAATTTATGGAAGAGATCGGCAGCCTGGGAAAAAGGCAGGCGCCTCAACGGCTCTTGGATGCCCAGCTTGTTTAGCCGAATTGTCTCCTCCAGGGACTGTATCCAACCTTTAGCCGCGATCCGCGCTTCTTTACAGTCCCTGCCGAAATGCTTTATGTAGCGTCGCCCGTGGTGGAATATCCGGGCCTCAAGATAGCCTTTGTTTAACCGGCACTTATTGGGAAGAGGAGGCATGAAAACTTTCATAGTCTAACCCTTTCGATATCCGACTCGCAAGGCGCGATGCGGGTGCTTTCAACCCAGGCATCGACCTCGTGCGGCTTGACGAGATTATTGACGTAGACAGCGAACGGAAGCTTTCCAAGACATTTCCATTTTTTAAAAGTTTGGTACGCATACCCCGTCCGCTTTGCCGCCTCCTGGAGCGTTTCCCACTGCATGACTTCCCCAGGAGCCGCAACCGGCTGTCTTTGGCTGCCTGTCTCAAAAGCCCTCATTTGCTCTCCGTCGGAGATACATGAGAAAGTGGCTTGTATTCCTCGGTGGTCATATCGCCATTTTCATCTGGGCCAGTTCCAGGCCAATCCGTTTTTCAGCCATTGCGACGTAGGCGGGGAGCTTACGACCGTCTGCACAAACGCATCAGGCCAGGTCCTCATCATCTCAAGCGCGTCGCCCACATAAATGCGGTTCACCTCCGGCATTCTCAAAACCTCCCGCCCATCCTCCGCGCGGAGCTGTTCGCGCTCTTGGACGTGGCGGGGGAAATCCGTTGGGCAGAGGCCAGGAGCCACTCCGGCGGCCTATCAATCATTCGTACCCCACGATCTTCCTCTGCGCCTCTTTGAGGCTCATGCGCCGCGCGCACACCGCTTTGTGCAGCTTATTTTCCATGCGGTCCTTGGCCCGCGCCTTATCCCAGGGCTCTGGCATCAGGTTTCTGGGGTCGGTCGGATGGCCGCACAGCTCAAGCGGGATAATGTGGTCTTCTTCAAAGTCCCTTGGGTCGGCATCCACATTCATCTTGCGGAGCTGCATTCTTTTGATCCGGTTGGTGTAGGTGGCCGGTGGCCGGCGGCTGGCCGCATAGCCCGGCGTGCAGACTTCTTGCACGGTGCAATCGGGGTCGGCCAGGCCGAGGAGGGCGGCGAAAAAAAGGAAACGCCTCATTCCTTCCCCAAATATTTCCCGCAACACAGGATAATCGCAAACAACAGCACGATCACTTCTCCGACGATAATGTTAATGGCAACGATGTCCCAAATACTCACGCCCACCCCATCATCTGCGCGAAAAGCTGCCAGAATATTTCCTCGAAATTATCACAGTCGGATAAACATGTCGTGTGGATCACTGGGTATGCGTCGATCACGACTTGGATTCTTCCCACATTTCTTGATAAAGCCATGTGTGCGCGCCTATTTGGCGTACTAGTTCATAACACCGCCGCCGAACTGTGTACGACGGCAGTTCTTCTAGTGCATGTCTTTCGAACGGCTGTCGAAGAATTGTCATTATGACGGGAAGGGGTTGGCTAATTTGCATCTCCCCCGTGCAACCGTCAAGTGTCTTTAGGCGTGCTATCACTCTCACTTCCCCTCCCCGGCGCGGGCGCGGATGGCGTGTTCGTGATAGCAGCGATTTTCGCAGGAGCGTTCTTTGCAGGCCCCGCGCACGATCCTCGCCGCTTCCTCGTACGCTTCTCGCTCGGCAACGCGGATTTGCTCGGCAAGATACCGTTCCGTCTCTGCGATGTCCTTTGGCTGCGGATCGTCAGGCCATAGAGAACCAACGATTCCATGGGCGCGTTCTTCCGGGGTCACGCTTTCGAATCCTTTGCGCGGGCGCGGATGTATTCGGCGATCAGCTCCGCTAATGCTTTTATATCGGTCGAACATGCAGCCGCCACCGTATCGGCGATCCTCGCCGCTTCCTCGTACGCTTCTCGCTCGGCAACGCGGATTTGCTCGGCAAGATACCGTTCCGTCTCTGCGATGTCCTTTGGCTGCGGATCGTCAGGCCATAGAGAACCAACGATTCCATG
>Ga0307473_10000013_pt1 | contig 41088 bp, 75 predicted proteins | sample atmos_gasesAM5C__FD_203744 | JGI IMG/M metagenome (GOLD analysis project Ga0307473, IMG submission 203744) | Hardwood forest soil microbial communities from Morgan-Monroe State Forest, Indiana, United States - atmos_gasesAM5C_515 | ecosystem: Environmental > Terrestrial > Soil > Temperate...
CCACGGCATGAGCGCCGGGACCGCCGCGGACCGCAGGGGGCTCAGGGGCTACCTGCCGAACTTCGTGGCGGGCTACTTCACAACGGAGCCCTCCATAACCGACACCATAGTGGTGGCCAGCGTCACCTACTACCCGCTGGGCCGCTGCTGCTGGAACTTCGCGACCTCGGCTAACGGCGGCTACCTGGCCATAAAGGGGTAACGATGGCAACCTACAACGCTACAAGCCTTAGCGGCGGGTCTGCCCCGGGGGGGCTGTTCAACCTGTCGGACGCCGACCTGATAGCGCTGACCACCGCGCTCGAGCAGCCCGGGGCCGTGAGCGTGGACAGGATCCTGGCGCAGCAGGGCGCCACGACCGGTGCGACTGACGAGACCTGGGGGATCGTGGAGGTTTAGGGCGAAGTGCCGATACTGATACCACTCCAGGACTCGCCGCTGGCCACGGTTTCCGTGCAGGCTGTCCTGGCGGGGGACACGGACCTCGCCGCGGCCTTGACAGTCAAGAACAACCTGCGCGCGGTGGCCTCCGGCGGTACGCAGATGGCCGGTGACCTCTACGAGCAGCTCAAGGCAACCGGAGCCGCGACCGGGGACACTGCGATGGTCGGCTTCTTGCGGCTGAATGCCGAGCCGGACCAGTTCCTGGCTGGGTTCCTCGCCGCGGACACCCAGCTCATTGGTGCCCTGGCGTCCAAGGTCGGAAGCCCGTCGGAGTTCGCCGGCGGGACAGAGCTTTCCGGCGGGTTGTCGATTTCGTCCGAGGACGTGGACTCCTTCGTGGTCTCCGTGGACGTACTGGACCCCGCCCTGGCATCCCAGTCCAACGTTCGCAGGTACGCGCCGAGGCTCCTGGCGGACGGCTCGGAGGTCAAGATACGCAGGGCCTCGCTTGAGGCCAGCCCAGATACCCTCGGGACCGAGGTGCGGGTCACGCTCCTGGTGCCAGACGCGGCGCTGGTGTCGCAGGCTGCGTCGCTGACCTTCCAGGTGGGGCTGTGGCTCTCGGGGTCATTCCACTACGTGGACGTGGTGTCCGGCGGGAGGCTCTCCGGGCGCGGCAACGCCCTTAGGAACAGCGACGGCCGGCCGGCGGACGAGGTCACCTTGTCCATAGTCGACGTGGTGGCCGACAGGTGGAACAGGGCGCCGAGGGCGCCGGTACACCTGTACGACCCGCAAACCGCCACGGCGCCCCCGCAGAGCCAGCTCGACTCCAACAGGATAGAGGTGTTCGGCGTGGGATACATAGAGCCGGTGAACGTGGCGGTGCCCGGCATGAGGCTCTTCGATGTGCTGGCCGAGGCCTACGTGGCCGGGTGCGGGTTCTCCTCGGTAGTGTGCAACATCCCGAACTTCCCGGTCTCCGAGGTCGATTTCTCGCTGGACGGCGGCTACGACGGTGGTGTCAGGCCGCTGCTCAGCTTGTTCGAGCCGGTGCTCTTCGAAAGGGACAACGTGCTCTATGTTATAGACCCGGACGCCCCGATCCCGGCTGGAATGGCCCCCAGGGACTTCACGCACGCGCAGACCAGGGAGTTGACAGACAGTCTGCCGCAGCACGAGCCGGTCAACGCGCTCCTCCTCAGGACCAGGGCCAACGAGGCCGGCGAATACTTCACCGAGAGGCTTGACACCGAGACCACGTCCTCCGGGGTGTTCGGGACGCAGGGGTTCACCACGACGGACGTGGAGCGGAGGGTCCGCGAGTACAGGAACTTCTCAGCCCCGACCGTGGTAGTGCGCGAGGAGCTGGTCTCAGAGAGGACCACCGTGGAGGACTCTGACCTGAACATCATCGAGCGCACCACCGAGACAGTCACGTTCGACGTGTTCAACCGCAGGACCGCGTCGGTCAAGCGGACGGACATGCGCCTGCCGGACATCGACTCGGACGGCGCGCTAACCCTCCTGACGGACGTCACCAGGCAGGACCAGCTGATCACGTACAGGCCAGACCCGCAAGACCCCACCAAGGACCTCCAGGACCGGGTGATCACAAGGGAGTCCGGGCTGGTTCTGGTTGACGACGGGAACCAGTACCTGGGCGGGCCGTACAAGATTCCGCTGCTGGACGCCCACCGAAGCGGGTACGTGGACCCCGGCGGCGACCAGCACCTCTCCACGGAGGACATCCGGACGACCATCGAGCAGCTCAGGGTGCGCGGGCAGCAGGTGGACGTGGAGGTGAGGGTGGTGAACCACCTGGCGGACGCGCCCACCAGGAACTCCACGACCACAAGGACCGCGCCGGCGAGCGTGTCGAGGAGGGCGCAGTCCAGGGACCGCACCGTGCTCCTCACCGTGTCCGGGACCGACACCGACGGGAGGAGAGCCCAGACGCTGGACACCGGCGACCTGCCGTACGACGTCGCGGTCGCCCTGGGCCAGCGCAAGCTTAGGCGCCTGAACAGCCCGCCGAGGGAGGTGTCGGTCACCCCGGCCTACGTGGACGTTACGCTCAAGCGCGGGACAGTGGTCGAGCTCAAGACCAGGTCCGGGGCCGCCCTTGGCAGGTACATAGTGCGGGGGTACTCTGTGGAGTTCGAGCAGTACGCCCAGACCAGCGGGGTGCGGGCAAGCATGAGCGTCAGCGCGAGGGAGCTCGTCACATGATAACGGACACTGGCCTGAACCCGGTCACCTACCTCTATTTCATGCTGCAGGAGTCGTCGGACGGCCAGGCCGTCGCGCTGCTGGTCCCGGGCGGCGCCGGAAGGTTCCTGGCCGCCGACGACGACCCGGTGGTGAGGATCCTGGCCCGGAGGATCGGGGTCGGATCGTTCCAGGACGTGGCCACCACGCCGCTGAGCCTGTCATGGGCTGACCCGGCGGACGTGGAGGTCAAGGCGCACGCCAACTCGGTTACGGGTCTGTCCCAGTCCACGCTGACGGTGAGGAGCACCAGGAACCCGTGAGGGACGAGACCAGGAGGGTCAGGCGAGGCGAGACCCTGGAGATGAGGCTCCCGTCCGGCGTCACGGCGGAGGCGGCCAAGGCCGCGCCCAGGCGGGGCGACTCCGAGGGCGTCGGCGGCGAGGACGAGCTCTACGTCTTTAAGAAGAAGGGCTGCAAGATCTACGACGCCGGGACCGCCCCGAGGGATGGAGGGGGGTATGAGCTCGTAGCGGACGCGCTAGTGAAGCCGGTGGACGATTCCGGGACCTCGGTGGTCACGCAGGCTGTGTTCGACGCCTTCATAGCCTCGCAGGAGGCCAAGTACCTTTCCGGCATCTTCGGCAACACCGGTGGCAGGCCCAACAAAAGGCCATTCAGGTACGAGTCGGAGCAGCTGTGGGTCGACGTGGTACAGACTGACTCCGACGAAATCGCCCACCCGTCTGTCATAGGCCAGGACCTCACGCGGCCACTGCTCTCGGACAGCTTCGCCAACGACGACTCGGCCCTCACGGCACCGCCAGGGCGCAACACCGGCTGGACTAAGAGCACGAAGTCCAGCGACATAGACTTCAGCACGGACTTCAGCGGTAGAGCGGACGGGCTATTCAAAGTGGTAAGCGGAATCAAGGCAATAAGGATCTACGCGTACGGCTTCTTCCTGGACTTCGACACCGCGGACACCACGAGGTTCAAAGTGACCAGGGGGGCGATGACCGACGAGGAAGTAGTGCTAGGGGACCTGAAGGACCTGACTGGGATCTACCTCATCCCGTACGTCTCAGGCAACTCGGTCAGCACCCTGGTCCCGGACGAGTTTGGACACCCGGTCAGCCATTGCGAATGGTTCCAGAGGCTGATACCACCAGAGGACATAGTCTTCCGCTACAACGGGTTCAGCTACAACCTGGTGACCGCATTCAACGGCCAGCACTTCCCAAACGCTACAGGCTCGACCGCTCTGTCCCTCCGCGACACCATCAAGTCCTCGCCAATAAGCATAGTGGACGTCCGCGGAGCGTCCTGCTTCATGTCGTGGAAGAACAACATCCCGTTCCAGCTGGGCTACCAGTGGGCCGGGGCGCTCAGGGGTGTCCTGAAGACCAAGGGCGGTGCCTACTACATCTACCTCAAGCCGGCAACGAACGACGTGTTCGGCCACCCCTACGAGCCGGACTTCATCAACGTGGGGACCATAGTGAGCGGAACCGCCAGGTTCTAGCCGGTGCCCTGCGTTTCCCCCAGGGCGCAAACCGCGCTAAGATGCGGCGCGAACAACCGGATACTAAACCCAAGGCCCCCTACAGGGCCCGAGACGAAAGGAGCGATTTATGACAAGGAAGCTAATTCGGCTGGCGCTGTCGGCCCAGCTAATAGCAATCCTGGTGGCGTGCCTCGCGCTGTCAGGTTTCACCTCGTGCAGTATCACGAACCCAATACAGGCCCAGAGCCAGCTGACCAGGGTGTCGAAGGCCTCGAAGTCCATCGCGCAATACACGGGCGAGGCAATCTCGCTGGTCAGGACGTCCTACGAGAACGGCCTGATAAAGCTCGAGGTGAAGGACAAGATCGCCGGCGCTCTAAAGCAGTTCTCCGTTGACGGCAAGTCGTTCAACGACCTGGTGGCTAGCCTGGTGAAGCAGTACAGCGCCGGGACCCTGCCGCCGAACGTGTGGGCGCTGGTGGTGCAGAGCTTCGACCAGCTCACCAAGACCTTCGTGGACATCGTGTCCTCCATCCCCGCGGCGGCCGGGCTTGCGGACTCGAAGGCGTTCAAGATAATCACTGCCGCCGTCGTGACAATAGCACAGGTCCTGATAAGCGTCGGCGCCAACGTGATGCCATCCTGGAGGGCCATCGAGCGCGCGGCGCCAAACTGGAGGGACACGCTCCCCCTGTTCAACAAGGAGGTGCTCGGTGAACTGGCGTAAACTGGAGAAGCTAATCCCGGTCGCAGCCGGGATCGCGAGCCCAGCGGCCGGGGAGGCCGCGCAGCTCATAATCGACGAGGTGGAGGGCCACCTCAAAACCACCGCGGCGGCCACCGGGCAAACCCCGGACCAGATAGTCGCCGAGGCCGGCGAGGCCTGGGCCAAGGACGTGGCCGACGCCGACTCGCTCCTCAAAGAGGGGCACTAACCACAGAAGAGGGGGTAGGGCGTGCCGTCACTTCACATGGCCATCCTGCAGAACGACACCAGCTGGGCGGTGCGATACCTGCCCAGCTGGGGCACGTTCGCCCTGTTCGCGCTGCTGGTGTTCCTGACGTACTGGAGGGAGCGGGGGTGGAAGACCGTCGCGGAGCAGCGCAAGGAGAGGATAGGGGAACTGGACCTCAAGATCGAAAAGCTGGAGGTCCAGCACATAGCGGACACAAAGGAGATAGCCGGGCTCCACGAGCGTACGGACCTGAAGCCACTCACCGAGTTCATAGACAAGTGGGTGAACGAGGGGAGGGGGCGGTTCGACAAGGCCGACGCCCACCTGGCCAAGAACGACGAGGTGCTCGCGTCTATGCACGCCGAGCAGACCTCACTAATGCAGGATTTGTCCAACAACATGAGGGATCTCGGGGCTTCCCTCAAGAAGCACATGGACGAGGACCACGCCTCGCGCTCAGAGGACTCCGAGAACACCAAGTCCATAGCCTCGATCCTGACCAACCTCGAGCAGAGGTCCAGGGTGAACACGGAGCTCTACTCCGCCCTGTTGGAGGGATCCCGCGGCGCAAGACGCAGGAAGGTCGGCGGGCTGCACCAACCCCCAGGGGGGCAGCAGCAAGCGGCAAACAAGCCGTAGCCGCGGCTCAACCCAGAGCTACCCGGAGGACCAGCGCACACAGCAGCAGAAGGGCAAACCCCAGCAGCACGCCAACAAACAGCCACAGCGGCTTGCACAGGGCCCTGTAAACACTCAGCAGCATAGGGCTTAACCTTTTATCGATAGGGACGCGCAGAGGTCTAATCTGCGCGCGAGAACGGCACCATGCGATCGGCTTGCGGTGGGCGCCGCCGCTCACACCAGCGGCGCCTGCCGGAAACCGAGTGCCCCCACCTACTTCTCACTCGGCTTCTTAATCGGGCCCTCCCTCTTCTTGCCGGACGACGCGGCCTTCTTGGCCGGGGCCTTGGAGGCGGCCTTCTTGGACCCCTTCTTGTCCTCGCCGGCGGCCTTCTCCGCGACCGCGACAGCCTTCTTCATGTCGGCCTCGTTCTCGAAGTAGTGCCAGCGGGTGCCGAACTTCTCCCGTACGACTGCGCCCTCGCGGGCGAGCTTCATCGCGGCGATCGAGTCGGGGTCGCTGAGCCTCGCGTCGTCGGACCCAAGCGGCTTGCCCGTGCCCGACCGCTTCACGATGGTGTCGTACACTTCCCTCATCTTGGGGCTGAGCTCGATGTCCTTGCCCTTGACCTTGATGATGTCCTTCTCTTTGGCCTCGTCGGCCTTCTTCTTCGTAGCCATGCTATTCCCTCCAGTTGCTGCTTGTTTATAGCTAGTGTACTTGGACCGGCCGGCTATGTCCGCGCCGGAAGCCTCTACCCGCTGGTCTATGACCTTCGGGTTGTGGATCCCGGCCAGCCTGATGGTGTCGGCCGCCCCAAAATACCCTCGCGTGGTGTAGGACCCTGATGGGTCAGGCCGGTGGACGCACCAGACCCTCTTGATCCCGTTGGCGTGGAAGCCCCTCCTGGAGAGCCTCCTCTCGACTTCCCTCATGACTGAGCCCAGGCGCTCGTTGTTCTTCTGGTCCGGGGTCCGCGCATCGAATTGGACGATCTCGTCCTGGCTAAGGACCAGGTTCAGGGTTATCTCGTCCAGGGCGTTGCCCCAGGCGACTTTCTGGGCCCAGTCCGCGGCGGACGCCCAGTCCTCGAACTGCTTGACGTCCGGCTTCCCGGAGCGGTACTCGACCTGCATGACGCAGGGCCCCTCCTCCGCCGTGTCGTTTATGACCCCCGCAGTCCCGGCGTCGAAGCCGGTCTCCGGAAGGAAGGTCACGGTGACCGATACCCCGGTCACCTCTCTGTCCTTTTGCTTGCCCATAGGTTTTGACGCGCTCCCTTCGCTCTGTTCATCTTACCGCAGATCCGGCGGAAAGTACACAGGTCGGAAGGCTGGTTCACATTGTGATTGTGCCGCGGACGGCTACATCAGCCGAACAGCGCCTGGAAAGTCAAGTGCCAGCCGTTCGATTGTCTGCCGACATTCTGCCTCCTGTGAGACAGCCTGTGCGGAGTCACCGCCCTCCCTCTTCTTCTGCGCAACCCCGCGCATCCTGAGGTATGTAGCGAGTCTGATGAAATGGTCCGCCATGTCGTCCCACTCTTCGGACTTGGTGTCCGGGCCCGCCGTGGATATAGTCACCATTGCTCTCACTTCTTTCCCCTCCTGTAGCTGTTTTCGTCCTCATACTCGAAGCCTGGTATCGCGGTGCCCAAAGGCCCGATCTGCTTAGCGAGGTTGTTCAGCAGGCCCTGTTTGAAGTCCACGTAGCCGAGGCGCTCGTCGCTCTGTACCATCCATTGTAGGAACGCCTTGCGGTTTGTGACCCTTCCCTTCCAGAGTTTGGCCTTGCCGCTCACGGCTGTCTCTGGGTCTGCCGAGGCGGGCGCTGCGAACTCAGCGGGCATTAGGGTGGCTGTTCTCTCCAGCTCCTCGGCCTCCCTTATCAACTGGACACGCCTTCCGCCCTTGGTCTTGCCTGCGCGCTCCCTTAGCCTGCCGGCGTCCTGGGCCAGCTGTTGCCTGTGCTGTTCTGACAGCCTTGCTTGTTCAGTTTGAGTCTGTGCGCCCTCTGCTCTCTTGGCGTTGTCGTAAGCCCGCATCTTCCCCTGGATGACGGCCACGGCCGTAAGCCTGTTGGTCACGCCGGGCTTTAGGAGCGCGTCCACGGCGCTCTTGAGCTTAAGCGGTGGGGCGTTTGCCTTTACCCGGATGCCCTCGAGCTTCTCGCTGTCGTTCTTCAGAGACACCCACCGGAGGTCCGCGAGCTTGTAGTCTTGGTCGTTCGCGATCGTCAGCGCATTGGCCTCCTCCACCACGCCGTCGCCGTCCCTCACTAGCTGGATGGTCTCCGCGTCAGGCGCCCTCACCTCCACGGAGACCACTCGCTCCTCAACCAGCTTCGCGATAAGCTGGACGTTGTCCAGAGCCATCAGCGACTCATTGTTGCTGGCCGGCTCTACTTTTTTTGCTTTAGGCATTGGCTTTCCTTTCTGTTGATGTGGTTTTACCAGTGAAGAGCTCGCCAATTGGACACGTTCAAGAAGCTCAGCCAGGTGGCGAAGTCCGACTTGTCCTTGTACCTAACCACGTCGGCCTTAGGGATCTTGTCGCTCAGTCTCACGCCGTAACGGTCCTCCACCCTCATGCCGAACGGCTCGAGGAAGTAGTTAACGATACCCTCCTGTGCCCCAGTCTGGAGGGCGGTCGCGTCGTTGTTGGTGGACGTGGCCTTGACCTCGACCAGTGACAGCGAGCCGCGGACCTCGCAGAGGCCCAGGTCCGGAGTGGCTCCGTACCTCCAGACTGGGTGGACCATCGGGACCTCGAGGAGCATCCTGGACCCGTTGAGCCACGGGTACATGCGCAGCGCCTTTACCGGGAGGAGCACAGGCTTGACCCTGTTTTCCTCCACCCACCTCTCCCACCGGTCCAGCCTGGTTTTGACCTCTCGTTGGAGCCTGCGGCGGTCCAGGTCCTCCCTTATGCAGAGCTCCACAGCTCTGTGGACCGCCTTGCCGCGGGCGGTCGCATGGTCCCAGATTCTTTTGGGGATCCCGTCCATCGGCTTCCTGGCCAGCGCCGTCAGTATGGACGTGCAGCCGGGCACGACTGAGCCGCGCATGGTGTAGACGTGCGAGTCAGGCTCTAGGACGAAGTCAAGCTCCTCCATCTACTTGTTCCACTCCTTTAGCTTGTCCACGACCTTGCCGATGTCCCCCCTACCGACCTCCTCCAGCTTTATACCGAACTCGTCCACGAAGTCCTGGTCCGACACCCGGTCGCGCTTCATCTGGGCTCGGATGGTCGTGACGTTGGACGGGGTTATCCTGTCATCGGGCTTGGCGGCTTTGAGTGTCAGGCGCTCCCCGTCATCCTCGGCCTTCTTGCCGGCGCCCTTCTTGCTGCCGGACTTGGACTCCACGTTGCGGATGGTCTCGCCGTCCTTGAACCGATGGTCCTTGCCACCACCGGGCTTTTTGCCTCCGCCGGCCGCGTTTCCATCGTCGTCATGCTCGCCGACCGCCAGGTTGAATCCAAAGATTAGCAAATAGCGCTTGCCATAGGACATGCCGGACCCGGTTGCATGGGTCCTAGTCATTACTTTCCCGCCCTCGCTGCCTGTGGTCTCGACTGGGATGTCAGCATGCTTTTGGACTCTCCAGCCTGCTGAGTGGGCTATGTCCATCAGGACCCTTATGTGGCCGTCCGGGATCGGCCCATACTCCTCCCTGCCAGGTCCGGTGTCGAAGGACACAGAGAACCCGTGCTTGGTATAGATGGGCCTGATCTGTTTGTCCAGTGCCTTGTAACTCGCATACCTGTTGTGCTTGTGCTGGTTCTCACTGTCCGTGGCGACAAAGCTCATCTCTTCCTGGGCTTTGTGCATCGCATCGTTGAACTGCTGTTCGGCGCTCTTGTCCATAACGCGCTCCTGAAGGTCCAGGATCTTCGACAGCTTGTCCGGGTCGACATTGGGGTTGAGCGCCATTTCGCGTATCAGGTTCAGCGTTCCCTCGAACTGCATTTGCTGGACTTGGGCCGGGGTCAGAGCCCCTTGCTCTGGGTTGCCGCCAGCGCCTAGTTGTTTGCGTCTCGTCATGCTTTCCTCTTTCTCTTTTTGTCCTTGGATATTAGCATCTCTATGGTCTTGCGATGCCGGATCACCCCGTCGTAGAACTTCTTGATCTTCGCTCGCTCTCGCTGCTCGCGCTTGAGCGTGGCCTCCCACTGCTCCTTGTCCACGTACGACTCTATGGCCCGCGCCACGACGTCGTCCAGCTCCTGGGGCTCGAGCGCGTCCAGCTCCCAGCAATCCTTGCCGAACTCGTTCACGTACTTGGCGAACCTGCTGTCCGTGACCTTGGCGGGGTTGGGCGGCGGCTTCTTCTCGAGTATCTGGTCCATGTTCAGGGCGACCCTGTTGATCTCTATGTCCTGCTCCGCGAACAGGTTCAACCGCTCCCAGTTGTCGCGCGTCATGTCCTTCCCGCTGGGGTCGTGGTCCCCCACGTGGATCAGGATCGCGCGCTTGCCGTCGTCCATGGCCGCCTTGAACCTGACGCCGGCTCTCCATGCCTGGGAGGCTGACAGGTAGCCCTTGCAGGCCATGTGGGGCGCGCGCCACTTGTTGGCTGGCCTGGCGATGATGGGGCCTAGTGAGTCTTTCTCCACGTAGACCTCGACGTAGTTCGGTTGATCCGCCCAGCAGTCGAGTATCAGGCGCATCTCTATGTCCTTGGCCACGGCGTCTGGATCCTCTACCGGGTTCGTGCCGTACAGGGTCCTGTTGCGGTCTTCAAAGGCCGTCCACGATATAATCCCTGCCTCTCTGCCGTGGTTTATTATGTCGCCGAGTCGTTTGTAGTTCTTGAGGGTGTTCTTGGTGTTAGGATCCAGGCCCTCTTTGATGTTGTAGAGTCGGTCTATCCAGGAATCCGGGAAGGAGTCTTTGGCTATGAACCTGTAGTAGAGTTGCCTGAGTATCAGGGTGTAGCCCATGTTGCGGTACTCTTCGATGTACTTGTTGGCTGTGTCCAGTATATACCTAACCCCGGGGGTGAACCTGTGTTCCTTGTAGCAGTGGTAGAACTCCTCGCTCATAGGATGACCCTCCTCGCCTTTCTCCTAACAGGTCTGGTCTCAGGCTGATCCCAGTCCTTGAATAGGATCAGCCTGAGAAGTGACAGCAGGCGCCTCATATCAGCGACTCCATCTGGGACGAGGCAACGGCGTCTCCCTTCAGGTCCACGGTGAACTCCTCGCCGCAGTCGCACCTGGCCTTGGCGGTTCCTTCGACCCCGAACATTCGCTTGGCGTACCTCCCGCCGCCGGAGTCAGTGCGCGACAGTTCCACGTCGTCCTCCTCCACGGTGAAGCCGTGCCCGTCTTCGGTGTGGTCGGAGGCGTCGAGTTGTCCGCTGAGTTCTATCTCGGTCTCCTCGAGCTCCGTGGAGCACTCCTCGCAGTCGTTGTGGATCTTGGCCGTCAGCGTCACGGTTAGCAGGCCCTCCGAGACGTCGGTGTCCGGCCCGTCTGTTATCTCCGGGTCCTCGTCCACGTTCTTGCCCGTGAACTTGTTGCAGTCTGGACATCTAGCCATGCCGGTTCCTCCGTTTCTTTTTAGAAGATTGATCTTCCGGTAGGTCTCCGGACGCCCTGCATCTGCCTCAGCTGCCTGAGGGACCGCTGCAGCGCGTGGTCGCTCCTTATGCCGGCGACCTTCTTCAGAACGACGCCGAGAGGAACGCCCCCGGCCGTTACGACGTTGTCCCCGGGGAGCAGGATCTCCTGCATCTGCAGGCACGGGACCGACGGGTAGTTCTGGCACGCCCCGCACTTCTCCATGTGCTCGTTGTAGCTAGCCTGGATCTGCATCAGGACGCCGTGGCCGCTGATCGGCTCCACGACGGGCCAGCACGAGTCGCACACAGAGTCGCCGTCCTTCGAGCCCGGTAGCGGGACCCTGCGGTGGCTGGCGTCGAAGGCCTGCTGGAGGCTCATGAACACCGTGTCCCCGCAGATTACACAGCGGATCTGCCTTACCTCTTCGCCGACGGTCAGGAGCTGGAGCGGGAATATTTCCCTGTAGCCGTCGTCCGGGTGGACCGTCTCCACGGCCTCCATCAGCTGGGCGCTCCTGGTCTCCTTGTTGACACGCACGGCGTCCGCCTTCGTGGCCATGTCGACTATATACTCGTGGCCGGGCTCTATGCCGTCCCTCACTATGCGCTCCCCGTCTATCTCGGTCGAGCTCAGCGTGGCCCTGTGGTACTCCGGTTCGGGCCCGTGCCCCATCATGAACTCTCTGAAGAGCTCGTCCAGTGGGTTGTTTCTCATGTGTTTGACTTTGCTCCTTTATAATGTTGAATTACCCGTTCGATTTTGAACGGGTGGCCATTATACGCGGAATCGATGGCTTTGTAAACGGCTAATCTTCCTTCGCCTTCGCCCAGTACCGGTTGGACGATATGTCCACCACAACGGGCACCCTGTGGAGAAACTCCTCGCCGGCGGCGACCATCGCGTCGCGGAGCACGGCCTTGGCCTCCTCCGTTACGTCCTCGCGGACCTCTAGGACTATCTCGTCGTGGGCGTTGTGGACCAGCCGCATGGGCCTTCCATTTATGACGTTGTGGACGGTCCGGATGGCCCGCTTGTTTATGTCGGCCGCCGAGCCCTGGATCGGGTAGTTCTTGCCGTACCTCTCCACGGCGGACACCTCGCCGGGGCGGTTCCGGTCGAACCTGAAAGTTATCAGTTTGCCGGACAGGGTGCGGCACGAGGCGTTCACCCGCGCGTGGGCCGCCGCGTTCTTGAGGTAGGAGTTCTCCTCTGGATACTTCCTGGCGTGGTCCCCCATTATCTTCTTGGCCTCGTCCTCCGATATGCCGGCGCGTTCGGCAAACCTTTTCGGCCCGACACCGTAGGGCAGGCCAAAGTTGAGGTCCTTAGCCCTCCTGCGCTGTATCCTTATGACCGTGCCATAGGGGACGTTGAAGATGAGGCTGGCGGTCTGCTTGTGGAGGTCAAGGCCCTCGACGAAAGCCTTTATCATGTTCCTGTCGCCCGACAGCTCAGCGAGGACCCTCAGCTCTATTTGCGAGTAGTCACCCCACACCAGCGTCCACCCGTCCTCCGCGACGAAGCACTCCCGGTGGTCCGACTCCTTCGGGATGCCGTGGAGGGGCGGCTTGGAGGCGGTGTACCTGCAGGTCGGCGTCCCAATCTGCTTAAAGTCTGCGTGCGCCTTTCCATCGTACGGGTTTATGAACCGCAGGAACCCCTTGCCGTAGGAGGTGACCTGCTTGGTCAGGACCCTGTGCTCCATGATCAGCTTGATGACCGGGTGCTGGCCGGAGATCTGCGCCATCTTGTCCAGCACTGTGGTGTCGGTAATCTTGCCGGTGTCCCGGTCAAGAACGGTCGGCAGCTTGATGCCAAGCTCCTTAAGCCTGGGCTTGAGCTGCTCTACGCTGTTCAGGTTGAACGTGGGCACCCCGGAGAACAGGGCCATGTTGTCACCGGCCTTCGGCTGGAGCATCGAGAAGATCTTCTCTTCCACATCGCCGAGCTTGGCCTTGGCCCTGTTCGACAGCCTGAGCCACTTCTCCCTGTCGCACTTGAACCCGTTGAGCTCCATCCTCGCCGTTGGCTGCACCGCCTCGAGCTCCACCCGCACGCCCCTGAGTATCCCCCTGACCCTCACGGCCTCGAGCAGCTTGGCCCTCAGCGGGATGAGGTGGGCGGCGTCGTTCGAGGCGTACACTATCTGCCCAGGTGTGAACGTGTTGTCGCTCCAGCCGCGCCTGTGGTCTTTCGGGACCGGCATGCCCAGGTGCTCTTCTACCAGTGAGGCGTAGTCGTGCTTGGTGTGGTAGCTGTCTCCCAGGCTGAGCAACTGGGAGACGATCATGGTGTCAAACAGCGGGCCGATTTCCCCGAGACCCTGGTGCCACATCAGGAACTTCAGGTCGAACTCCCCGTTGTGGAACACCTTGATCCTGGCCGGGTCCTCCAGGAAGGCGTTTATGAGCCCCACACCCTTCTTGGTGAGCTTCCACAGGTCGAACAGCACCACCCTCAGGCCGTCTGACAGCTGTAGCAGCCTGGTCCTCACTGGGGGCATCTGCGGGTCCAGCCCGGTTGTCTCCGAGTCGACGGCGGTCAGCCTCTTCCCGCACCACTGCTTCTTGGCGAGCATCGCCAGCGCGTCACGGACCCCCGAAGCGTCGCCCTCCACCAGCCACGTGTCCAGGACCAGGCCCGGCGTTTTGGCCGCGCTCCAGAAGAAGCCTGTCTTTTTGTGAACCGGCATAGGCTGCGCATTGTACACCGAAACAGTCTTTTCGCGAACAGCGTACAAACCGATCGGTTACGCGCTACTATGCCGGGCGTGTGCTGTATCAACATCAGGGGTGAGGGAGATGGCTAAGAAGAACTGGTTCTGCGAAATTTCCGGCAAGGGGGCTATCGAGTCACTCGAGCTGTTCCTGAAGCTGTCAGTGGTCAGGGGGGTCCCGCACGAAACGGTCCTTGCGGAGGTCATGAGCAGGTACAACGAGGAGTTCATCAGGGAAAACAAGCTCGAGAGCACGAAGTTGGCCGACGAGAACACCACGCTGGCCGAGCTGCGAAAGGCCGGCCTGCAGGTCTCCAGGCGGACGCTGTGGTCCTACAGGACCCAGGAGAAGCTGGCCAGCGCCAACGGCCACCCGTGCTTCTGGTCAGACGGCCCGAAGCGACTGGTGTACAACCTGGGGCAGGTGAAGAGCTTCTTTAGGTCGCTACAGCGCAACTAGCCCGCCCTCACAAAAACGATATTATGGTTTACAAAGGGGTGGCCACGTGCTATAGTGGCCGCCCCTTGTTGTTTTCCGTCACAGCCTGGTCAGGGGGAAGGGCTTACTCCTTCAAGACTTCCAACGCGGACGTCGTTGGCAGGACGATGGAGAAGGTCCTGGCCAAGTGGAGGGAGAGGGGGCTGTCGGTGCAGCTGCCACTCCCGATAGCCGAGCCCAGGGTCTACCAGGCATTCAGGGGCACAAGGGAGGTAGCGAGTCTAACAATAACGGAGGAGAGAAGCGAATGAAAAGAATAGAATTGATCTGCAGCGCAAATCCTGATCACCATGGAGTTTGGCCACCGATAAACCCGGGGGATAGTTGCACGGTTGGCGGGGACTGTCTCGGTGTGTTTAACCTTATGTCCCAGGGTAACGTGTTCAGCGATATGGAGGTGTTCGACCAAAAGTACGGGTTCGACAAGGTGAAGATGACCCCGCAGTTCCTCGGCTTCCGGCTGAGGTTCCTCATAGAAGAACTGTTTGAGGGCCTCACGGCGCTAACGGAGGGCAGGCCGGAAGACTTCGTGGACGCGATGATAGACCTGATAGTGGTGGCTTCTGGGACGTTGTTGATAGCCGGTGTCGATGGGCAAAAGGCGTGGGACGAGGTGAGGCGCGCGAACATGAGCAAGGTGAGGTGTGCGAACCCGGCGAGATCCGGTTCAGGCGGCGCGGACCTGGTCAAGCCGGATGGCTGGAAGGCTCCGGACCACTCGGACAACACCGGACAGTTCGCGGACATAACCAGCTGGGAGCTGGAGGAGCACTTCCCGTACTCCATACGTGTTCTCTTCGAGGCCATGCACGAGCAGTTCCTGAAATATGAGGACTATAACAGCAGGCTGTCAGGCCTGAAGCGCGGGGACTACTGGATCCACGGCATCAGCGACCTGGAGTACGAGATGAACAAGAAGCTCATCAGGTTCAGGTCCGTCCTGGCGCAACTCAGGGTCGGCAAGAGGCCGAACTTCGAGAGCGAGGAAGACTCCCTGATAAACAACATCAACTACCACTCCTTCGCCGTGGCCCTCCTTCGCGGCAGGGAACCTGGCATGGCCTCCGACAGGAACATGTTCAACGAGCCACTCAAAGAGGACTAACACTACATGCAGTGGAAGGGACAGAACCTCACGCCGAAGAACGGCGCGGCTTCGGCCATGGGCAGGGCTAACCCGTCCCGCGACACAAAGCCGGAGGTGCAACTCAGGTCAGCCCTCCATCGCGCAGGCCTGAGGTTCAGAAAGCACTACAGGCTGACGGACGGCGGCCCAAGGCCCCCGGAGATTGACATAGTGTTCCCGGCGATCAAGCTGGCCGTGAACGTCCACGGGGTGTTTTGGCACGGTAGGAAGTCCTCCAAACGATCGCACACCCCGATCCACAACAGTGACTATTGGAGGGAGAAGCTGGCCTACAACCAAAGGCATGACAGGAAAGTAGCCAGGAGGGTACGGAAAGCTGGCTGGAGCTACCTGGTGGTGTGGGACGATTGGACACTTGAAAAACAGCTTAGGGAAGTGATGAAAGCTTATGAGAAAAACATCGGACAAATGGCACCATAGATACCTCGCCCTCGCAGGGCTTGTGGCGACCTGGTCGAAGCACCCGGATTTCAAGGTGGGCTGCGTGGCTATCGGGGACTTCGGCCAGGTCATCAGCACCGGCTTCAACGGATACCCACGCGGCGTCCAGGAGGAGGTCACCAGGCGCGCAGAAGGGCTGCTCCCGTTCACGATACACGCCGAGGTCAACGTCATATACAACTGCAGCCTCACGGGGCAGTCCCTGAGGGGATCCACGATATACATAAGCGGGCTCTTCCCGTGCCTGGAGTGCGCGAAGGCGCTAGTGCAGGTTGGCGTAAGCGAGGTGGTCTACTACCGATCGGCGATGATGAGGCCCGACGCGGACGCGTGGAAGGACAGCTGGGACTTCGCCAACTTGCTCTTCGACGAGGCCAACGTGCGCGTGACCGCGCTAGAGGAGGTGCAGGGGCAGTGACGAGGCGGCCATTGCAGCACATCCACCTCGGCCAGCCGAGGCTCATCTACTCCAACTACGTTTATGGAAAACGGATTAGCGGGATCACGCTCGATTGCGAAGCGGTTTTCTTTAGGTTTAACGTGCGGGCGGACGACTTCGGTAACCTACCAGCTAATCCCCGACAGCTCAGGAAGGAGACTGAGGGGCTCAGAGATTGGACAGATGACCAGGTGCAGGACTGGACACTTCAGATGGAGCGTAAAGGCTTGATAAGGCTGTACTTAGTCAGAGGCGACTGGTATCTCCATATCTTAAACTTTACACCGCTCCAACCACCACTCAATGGTATTGGAACTAGAAAATATCCCATAAGTCCTTGGGAAATTGACGATGATGATGCTTTAGTGATTCAGTCAGCCGATCAGCCTGCTGTTCGTGACGCGCGTGGGGCGAGTACGGCGCGCAGTTCCGCGCAGGGTACTTCCGATCTGGATCTAAAAGATCATCATGAGAAAGTACGTACAGATCAAGAGTTATTGTTTCCGGAGGACGAGGCTAAGCGTGCGAGAGAACAGGCAGCACAGAGGCGGGCATTATTCATCGAGCTGTTTAACTTTTGGGTTGACACCACGAAACAGGACAAGCAAAGAACCAAGCTGACCAGGATCCGAAAGTATAAACTTAACCAACGACTCTTTGTTGAGAAGGACTCAACCGTTGAGGAGATTAAGCTGGCTATTGTCGGGTGTGGGCTTGACGAGTGGTCTATGGGTAAGAACGAAAGGAACCGTCCATTCAATGATCTGGAGCTTATCTGTCGGTCCAGAGATAAGATAGAGTTCTTCATGGAGAAGGCACACAGACTTCAGAAAGCACCTGAGGATAAGAGGAAAAAGGCTGAAGAGGCGAAAGCGAGGTGGCGTGGACAAGGTCAGTGACATACTGCAGCGGCTGAAGAACGTCAAGAGGGTCCAGGGCGGGTGGACGGCCCAGTGTCCCGGGCACGACGATCAGTCCAACAGCCTGAAGATCAGCGAGGGGCCGGACGGGAAGGTACTGCTGCACTGCTTCGCCGGGTGCACCTTCGAGCGGATCATAGCCCTGGTGGCCAGCCCCAAGCCCATTGAATCCGGGGCCTACCAGTACCGCGACGAGAGCGGGGAGGTCCTGTACGAGGTGGTCAGGAAGTCGCCTAAGGGGTTCGCCCAGCGCAGGAAGGTCGGCGGAGGGTGGCAGTGGAACCTCAAGGACACCAGGAGGGTCCTGTACAGGCTGCCGGAGCTCATAGTCGCGGATCCCAATGCCGTGGTGTACGTCTGCGAGGGGGAGAAGGACGCCGACCGGCTCTTCGACAGGGGACTCGTCGCCACCACGAACTCCGGAGGCGCAGGGAAGTGGCGGCCGGAGTACGCGAGTTTCCTCAAAGGGCGGAGGGTCTGCATAGTGCCAGACAACGATGAGCCAGGCAGGGCCCACGCCGTCCAGGTGGCCAGGAGCCTGGTCCGGCACGCTGCCAGCGTTCGGATCCTCGAGCTGCCAGGGCTCGCGGAGAAGGGCGACGTCAGCGACTGGCTCGACGCCGGGGGCAGCGGGTCCGACTTCGTGCAGCTCGCGCGGGAGGCCCCCCAGTTCCAGGAGACGGCGGAGCAGCCAGCCCTCCAGCCGCAGCAGGCCCAGGCCCCGCAGGAGCCGCACAACGCCGAGGTGGAGAGGGCGGTGATCGAGGCGCTGATGCTGGACAACTCGCTGGTGTACGAGGCGAAGCAGCTCATCCCGGCTGTGTCCATGCACGTGCAGCACTACCGGATGGTGTTCTCAGCCATGCTGTCGCTCCACGAGGAGGGGATGCCGCTGGACACGGCCATCCTCACCGAGCAGCTGCGGAGGGACGGTACGCTCGAGAGGGTCGGTGGCAAGGCGTTCCTGGACTCCCTGGTGCGGGACTTCCACCAGGTCACGACCATCAGGCCGTACGCCGAGATCCTCCGGAGGCACGCCAAGGCCAGATGGGCCATCAGGTGGGCAGACAAGGTCAAGGCGGCGATGTCCGACGACTCCTCGGACCCAGACGAGGTGCTATCCGCCGCCATGGACACCCTGGGCAGAGCGCAGTACGCCAGCAGGGCCATTCGCAGGCCCAGGTCGATAGACGAGATGTATCAGGACCAGGCACTGAGATACGAGCTGTTCCTCAAGGGCGTGTCTAACGCCATCCCCACCGGGTTCAGGTCCATCGACGAGAAGCTGCTGGGCGGCGGGCTCGTGCCGAGCCTGCAGTACGTGCTCGCGGCGCGCCCGAGCCTCGGCAAGACCACCCTGGCGATCGACATAGCCTGCAACGCCGCGGAGGCCGGCTACAGGGTCCATGTCGTGACCAAGGAGATGCCCGGGCCGTCCATCCTGGACAGGATAGTCGCGGCCAAGGCGAACGTTGAGAGGTTCAGGCTGACGGCAGGCATGACGCAGAGGCAGTACGAGGCCGCCATGGAATCGCTCGAGGTCATGAGGCTGGTGCCGATAGTCCTGGACGACGTGAGCGACACCGTGGGGGACGTGGACGGGTGGCTCACCGAGGCGGAGCGCGAGGGGAACAGGGTCGACCTGCTGGTCGTGGACTACCTCCAGCTGATGGCCGGGGACGGCGACGGGCGCGTGAACGAGGTGTCCGGCCTGTCCAGGGGGTTCAAGGGGGTGGCGATGAAGTTCGAGATCCCGAGCCTGATCGTCAGCCAGCTCAGGCGGCCGACCCAGGGGCACGAGGACAGGGAGCCGCAGCTGTCGGACCTCAGGGAGTCCGGCCAGATAGAGCAGGACGCGGACTGCGCGCTGTTCCTGCACGGCGACTCGCCGGAAGACGGGGTGGACTTCTTCGTCAGGGACCTCCTGTGCAAGAAGCAGAGGGACGGCCCGACCGGGTGGAAGCGGAGCCTGGACATGAACGGCCAGCTCGTCACCTTCAGGACCGCGCAGCAGCTCGGGCACCCGGCGGTCCAGCAGGCCAGGCCGGCGGTGACCCCGTCCACCATAGCCGCCAGGAGGAAGGGGGGAGCGCATGCGAAGGGACTGGCTGAGGCGGAAGCCCGGGGCCAAAGGAAGCTTGCGTCGCACGACGGACCTGAAGAGAACTTCTAGGCTGCGGGCCACCAGGAGGGTCAGGCGGGACCAGGGCCAGCGCGCGGTGCCGTCCACCGCCGACTGCGGGACACTGTTCCGGGTGTGGTGCAGGGAGAACCTGCCCCAGGTCTGCGCGAAGTGCGGGAGGGGCGCGACGGACGCCGAGCCGCTAGAGGTCTCACACTTCTTCAACGTCAGGAAGTCCGGCGTGCGGTACGAGCCGGCCAATGTCGACATGCTCCACTCGTACTGCCACACCGGGCAGGTTGGCGAGAGCTGGGAGTACAAGAAGGGTCTGAACCAGGAGTACGAGGTTCACATGGCCTGCAAGCTTGGCGAGGCCGGGTTTCAGAGGTTGCAAGACCTGGCTCGCAGCCATGTTAGCTTGGAGGAGGCCAAGACCGAGTTCATACAGAGACTGAGGGAGGGGACGCTTTGCGAAAACAGATTCTCGGGATAGACCCCGGCAACAACGGCGGGATGGTACTGCTCGGCAGGGAGAGGGCTGGGTGGGGGATCCTCAGGGTGTTCAAGCTCAGCAGGGGCGAGGACGCCATCGCGAGGTTCGTCCGCGACACCGCCGTCAATCAGCCCAACGCAGCCACGACGACGGCCTACCTCGAGCAGGTTCACGGATGGGGCGAGGGGAGGTCGTTCAACTTTGGCATGTACTACGGCTTCGTCAGGGGGGTGCTGAAGTCCCACGGCATGACGGAGCTCGACGGGACGCTAGTCAACGTGACGCCGCAGAAGTGGATGCCCGAGATGGGGGTTCCGCCACAGAAGGGCGAGAAGGCTCTGCATAGGCTCGCTATGCGGAGGCTAGCCGAGGATGTACAAGATGAGATTATGGCTACGAATTGGAACGCCGCTAGCCTCCTTATAGCTTTTTGGGGGCTTAAACAGGAAGGGGGTTTGTATGAGCCGTCCACAGTTCCTGCACGACAAGATACTGGACCAGAGTGAGCGCGACTCGGCTGCCAGGAAGTGCCTGGACATAATCACGGCCGGGAACTCGAGCAAGATGACCGAGAAGGAGAGGGGCTTCGTCAGCGACATGCAAAGGAAGTCCGGCCAGGCGCGGATGTACGTCACCCAGCCGATGCTGAACTGACTCCGAGACATTTGTGACAAGGTGACGTAAAACAAGGGTTTACAAAACCGATGAAACGGTGTAGTATGCCGGGCACTATGACGGAATCGCTGAGAGACAGCTGCGCAACCGTGCTGCGCCGGGACTATAGGCACAGGAACGGGAACATAGACGCCGACCTGAGAATGTTCTTCCATGATCCCGGGGCGGATAAGCCGTTGTCCGGCCACCCGCTGGCGGGCCAGGAGCTACTGGAGAGGCTGTGCGTGGAGGCCGGTGTGATGGACGGCGACGAGTTCGAGGTGTTCGTGACGGCCACCGGAAAGAGGCCGCACGGAGATAGGTTCTGGATCGAGGACACGGATGTAATGGGGCACAGGGCCGAGACAGACGACGAATGCTTAGAAAGGATTGAGAAGCATGGGGACAAAGAAGAATCCGTGGCAGTTTGACTGCTACACAAAAGCGGCTGATGACGAGCCTCTTTTCACACTAAGGGGAAAGGATCCGTCAGGTCCATACCTCGTTAGTATCTGGAGATGCGTGAGGTTGGGGGACTTTGAAGGGGCCATCCAGTACATCAAAGCCATGCAGCTTGACAAGGACGTATTGGCCAGGATCTCGACCGAGGAGTACGAAAAACTTACGGAGGCTCGTGATGTTGCGTTCGCTATGACAAGCTGGAGAGAGACCAGAAAGGTCGCTAGTGACAAGTAGTGTCATGGTGTGCAGGGAGGGCGATGTCCAGTCCTACGGGTATGATACTCTGGACGAGCAACCGCCCAGACCCAGGTCCATCGGCATTCGCAGCGCCATACTGGACTCGCTGGAGGTTCCAAAGTGGCTGTTCATGGAGCGTCACTTTGGCAGGAGCGTCCAGTCGCACCTCGGCACGGCCTTCGTTTACATCTGCTACGGGACAGTCGCCCCATCCAGGGGGAAGGAGAAGACGCCAGTGAACGTTAAGGAACTAGTGGATAAGTGGGTCCCGGCGGTGGTCGGGCTCACCTGCGCCCACGACAAGCAGGAGTCCGACGAATGGGAGGCCCAGGTGGACGAGCTGCTGAAGCCACTGCTCTCCTGCCCCGTGAAGCAGCTCAGGGAGTTCTACCATCAGCTCCTGGCAGCCATGAAAGCTGAGCCAAAGTGCCCGTTCATAGTCTGGCGGTCCCTGGAGACCTGGGGTGAGTGCATGGTGGACGGGGCTCCTGACGAGGGCGTCAAGAGACTCAAGAAGAAGTTGGCCAGCGAGATCGTGGAGCTGTGCGAGGAGCAGGTCCTCCCGCAGTTCCCGGAGGCAATGGTCCGCGCGCTCATGTGGAGGGACCCGGCCCAGCTCGAGGAGGTGAAGGCCGCCGTCAAGGGCGGGGAGAAAGTCAGAATCAGGGGCAGGCAGTCATGCCTGTTCATGCACGTGGGCAGGGGCCGGAAGGAAGTGACGGTGCAGCTGTGAGGGGCGGCGTGTGGACCAGGAAGGACGAGGCGGACTCGCTCGAGCAGGCGTGCAGCCTGATGTGCGTCCTCGTACTAGCGGTCCTCGGAGGCCTCGAGGGCGAGCCGGTCACTAACGAGTCCTTCGGGGCTCTCGAAACGCTGAGCGGGGCCAAGGCCAGGCTCAGCGAGTCCTGCCTGCACCAGCAGCTGATGATCAACGCGGGGAAGGGGAGGCAGAGGTACGACGAGCCCACCAAGGCCCTTTGACAGGCACCTGGACATGGAGCAGAAGTTCCACTTCAAGCTGCTCATGGAAGTCTCCGACGTGAGGGTGCTCGGGTACCCTGTGGTGGTCAACCCGCTCATGCCGGCACAGATAGGGGTGACGGTGTGCCCCCTGCAGTGCTGGTGCGTGACGGGCGAGCACGAGCTTCACGTGGCGCCGGCGACGTACACGGCAATGCAGGTTCCACGGGTGTGGGCGAACATGGAATGGCTGGTCTCGCAGACCCGGGCCATACACGGAGGACTGGAACACTGATGTCTTTCAACAAGGTAATACTGGTCGGGAACCTAGGCAGGGACCCCGAACTGCGCTACACGCCGCAAGGGACTCCCGTATGCAGCTTCTCCATCGCCACGAACGAGAGGCGCAAGGACAGGGCCACCGGGGAGAACATGGACCTGACGACGTGGTTCAGGGTGACCCTGTGGGGGAGGCAGGCGGAGACGGCCAGCCAATACCTGGTGCGCGGCCGATCGGTCTACATCGAGGGCAGGCTTAGGGTGGAGGAGTGGACCGACCGCGACGGGAAGCCCAGGCACACCCTCGAGGTTCACGGGACGGACATGCAGTTCATAGGCGGGCAGCGGGAGACAGAGGGGGACCGCGCAGCGAGGAGCCAGGGCGGGGCCACTACGAAGCCCGCCGAGCCCAATGACCTGTCAGACGACGACATACCATTCTGACGACGGCGTCTCAATGAGCAGGGGAACCGCTGCCCTCCGCTTATCGATTGTTCATGCAGCGTCTTTTCGGAGGTAAAACCTGATGGACAACGTGAAGATAGATGTTAGCAAGGAAGTTGAATCGCTGGTGAAGAAGGCTGATAACACGAAAGAGGCTTGTGATGCTTTGAGGTATTCGCAAGCTGCGTGCAACGCTGCTAAATGCGCGGACTCTTTCCCGTTACCGGGGTGGGCAGAGCGCAGGAGCAACGGTGACTACATGGAGATTGGGGCCCAGCTGGCCACAAGGGACGGTCGCAGGTTGGGGAACGCTTACGTCGATCGCCTTGAGCACCATCCAGAGCTTAGAAAACTTGCAGTTGCCATAACAGACATGGGGACTGTTCTACGAATGACCTTCCGCGAGCTTCAGGAGTGTTTTTACCTGCCGGCTTATGTCATGCGGGTGGATGAGGCGCGCCTGAGAAGGAATGTGAGGGGACTATGAGCACCTACGAGCACTTCGACGACAAGACTCCGTTCATCCTGTCCGACATGGACTGGAGGGTGCCCAAGAGCAAGGGCAAGCCCGACACCCTGTCTTGCGCGTACGACGAGACATGGTCTGGGATGAGGATGGAGGCGCTCGGCGGGAGGGCCTGCTTCTACTTCAACGTGACCAACGAGACCAAGGGGCACACCTACCAGACCGAGCTGTTCGAGGGCGTAAGGGGCGAGCCGTGCGCCGTTTGCAATTGCCCGGCCGCGGTGGTCTGCAAGCACATCCTCCTGTGCCTCAAGCGGGTGCTCGCGGACCACGACGAGTCATTCGGGTCCGACTACAGGGACTCCGACTTCTTCAGGGGCTTCGCGTTCTTCAACCTGTAGCAGCCGCTCCAGCTTGTCGACCAGCTCCGACCTCTTCGCCGCCTTGGTGGCGTCGGGGTCGCGCTGGGGCATGTTGTGCTCGTGCCCCCTGCGCTCCATCCTGCCCCTCAGGTACTTGACGTCCCTCCTGGCCAGCGCGAGCAGGTAGCTCACGTCCCTCTCGGTTATCTCCACCACCGTGTGCGGGACCCACTCCAGATTAAGCTCGGTCCCTCCCGGGGTTTTTAGTAGTATGTACTTCACCTGGCCATCCCTCCATTCCGCTGTCCTCATCGGCCAGCATCTTGTATATCTGGGCCTTTAGATAGGCATCGGACTCCTCAGGGCACTCAGGGAAGGCGGAACGAAAAACCGTATTGGGGATCCGCTTTAGGCCCATGAATCCGCCGTCCCAGAACGCGCTTCTGCAGAACGGGTTACCGCAACAGATGTTTATCGCTCCTCCGCCTTCTGGGCCCTTGTATATCTCGGTGTACCCGCAGTCCGGGCAACCGTACTTTCCGAGATCCCACTCTTCCCCGTCGTACACAGGGCGCTTGGGCCCCAAAAGAAGTTTAGCTATTGGCTTAGCCATTAGCTTGAGAACTTTTTGTATCACTGCGCTACCTCCCTGTCAGCCCTGTTGTTGGACTGCCCGTTGCTCACCACCAGGTCTTCGGTGTAGGCCCGCATCTTGGTCATCTCGATGTCGGCCTTCCAGTTGTCCTTGTCCGCCACCTGGCAAAGCGCTATCTGGTGAACCAGCCTCAGACTCAGGTGGTAGAACCTCCTGCGGTTCTCGTTGACGAAGCTCATCAGGTCGTCGATAGTCTCCTTGCCCATGCCGTACTTCTCGAGCATCTTCTCTCCGTACACGACCTGTTTGATGCGGACCATGAAGTCCTTGATTGTACGGATCGTGAGGTGCAGGTAGAGGCACCGGTCCATGAGCGCCCTGAAGTGGACGGCGTACGCCTTGCCGGACTCTATCTTGCGCTCAAAGTCCAGGTTGGTCAGGAATATCACAGACCCTTCGAACTCGAAGTCGTCGTCGATGTCCATCTCCTTGAGCCAGTTGGACCTCTTGCGCCAGCTCAGCCGGCGCGTGTCCTGCGAGTCGAGCATGGACTTCAGCAGGTTCAGGCTGTCCTCATCCTGGAACACCGAGTCGCAGTCGTCCAGGATTATGACCGAGCCCTTTTCCTTGTTGTTCCACGCGGCGATGTAGAGGCCGGCTGGGCTTATGGCCCCTGAGATGTAGTCGAACTTGAAGTCCTCGCCCTCGTTCTCCGCTTCGGCCTTGCGCTTGTCCAGGGCCCTCTTGACGCCGAACGACTTGCCGAGCCCGGCTGGGCCGCTGGCGATCATCGCCGGGACTCTGCCGCGCATGACCGCGTTGGCCATCCTGTCCATGGCGTCGAACCTCTTGGCTATCCTGTCGGCTATGACTTCCTCGGACTCCCCGCTGTCGTCCGGCAGGTCCTCTTCGTCTTCGTCCTCAAGGACCCCGGCCATCACCGTCAGCTCGGCCTTCTCGATCTGCCCGGTTCTGCGCGCCACGCTCTTGATGCTGGAGACCGAGGCGGCCGTCGTGTTGGCCCCCCTGAACTCCTTGCGGATGATCTCCGCTATCTCGTCGTTCGACAGGTTCTGCCTCTCAGCGTATAGCTGGAGGACCCGCTCCTTGATGCCTGCTGCCATGTCTAACTCCTTTCGAGTTGTCAGTCGGTTGCTGCTGCCTCGCCAGCTCCTCGTACTCCGCCACCGTGGCGACTATGCAGGGGTTCGCCCTGGCGAACGCGGCTCCCCTGTTTGTCCTGAACGGCCCGAGCACAGAGAAGTACCTGTGCCCGTGGGTCCTGTCAGTCGGCTCGTAGGAGCAGTTGAAGCACTCCCTGGACAATGGGCTCTTGCTCCTCAGGACCCCCACGAACGGCCTCGCTCTCTTGAATTGTTTCCTTGCCATGTGTAACTCCTATCGAGTTCTGCCAACTAGATTGGCGATTGGATAATTGTACCGCAGAAGCGGCTGTTTGTAAACGGTGAAACCTACTCCTCTTCCTCCTCGCGGATGTTCTCCATCAGCTCCGCCCAGTCGTCCTCGTCTATGGCGAGCGGGATGTGGTAATCCACCTGGTCCGTGCACGAGATCTCGGCCGGCTCTGACAGCACGAAGAGGTCCTTCTCTCTGTCGTCGTACGACTGATCCTCGTCCAGCACTATCTCCACCATCTTGGCCCTTGGGATCTCCCTGAAGTACACGTCGTTGCCCAGCATCTCCAGGATCACTTTCCTGTCTTTATCCCCCTGAGTCATCTTCGTCCACGTCCTTCCTCAAGTCGTCTATGTCCCCCTGCATGCAGCTGGGGTCGCCCTCCAGCATGTTCCTCAGCCATGGGATCCAGTAGGCCTTGGCGTGCGCTTCCACGCTTGTGCCGCTGATGAGCTCCTCCGCCTCGTCTACGAGGTCTGAGATCTCTTGCTTGACGTCGGCCAGCCTTTCGACCTCGTCCGCCTTTGGCGTTCTCATATCAGTAGCAGCTCCGTGGTGTCGTGCATGACGTCCAAGATGGCCGCGGCCTTCTCGAGGTCCTCCTCGTCCACCGCCTCCATGGTTATCTGGCTGCGCATCCAGTGGTTGTCCCTGGTGACTCCCGGCTGGACTCTTAGGGCCCCGCGGTAGTTGGCTAGCGGGATGTCCGGGTCCATGGTGGCTATGATCTCGGCCGCCACCAGGTGGGTCATCCTCTGGACGTTCCACAGCCCCGCGCTAAGCCCGAACATCAGCGTCAGCGTGAGTACGCACCTCTCCTCGTCCCTCTCAGTCTCCATCTTCTCTACCAGCATGTCAGTCCTCCTCTCCCCCCTCGTGTAGTTCCTCCAGCAGCTCCTCGAGTGACACGTCGTCCTCCATGAACGACCTGGCTGTCTCTAGCACCACTCTGATCGCGGTCTTCTCGGAGTACGTCTTGGCCCCCTTGATGCCGTTCCAGAACCAGTCCGTCACCGACTCCCTGAAGTCCTTCCGGTCCCAGTTCTGCATGCCGTACAGCTCGGCGGCCATGGCTAGCCCGCGGATCGCCTGCAGCGGGTCCTTCCTGTTCTTGACCAAGGCCCACGCTCTTATGGCCTCGGCGTCCAGCGCGGTCCTGGGCCTGAGCAGCCGGTCCGCCTCGTCCACGAAAGACTCGGCGGTGTCAACGGCCTTCGAGGCCGCACGTGCCTCTTGCGTGGCGCTCCTTAGCTCCTCAGCCAGGCTCTTCGCTCCGGCCCTTGCCAGCTCCAGCTCGGCCGCGTACTCTTCGGCTTTTTTGTGCCGGCCCGTGGTCTCGGCCCTCGCCACGTGCCACCTGAGCCTGCCCTCCAGCGACTTTATCCTGTCGAGGTGCTCCCTCAGCTGCCTCGTCAGCTCGTCAATGCCCATGTTGATTCTCCTTTCAAGAGTGGGATCAGTCCTAAGGGGCTACTCTCTTTCGCCCCTCAGGGCTCGTCCCGCCCAGACTACGCGGCCTTCGCGGCCGGCTTCTGGAGCTTGATCCCGGCCTTGCTGGCGTACCAGTAGATGCTCGAGATCCCGGTTTTGGCCTTTGGAAAGGCTTTCTTGACCGCCTGCAGCGCTACCTCCGCCCCCTTGCCGCTCTGCAGCGACTTGAGCGCGACCTGCGCGATCGGTCCGCCCAAACCTGGGATGACTTTGGATGTGGCCTTGGCCGCCTTCTTCGGCGCACCTTTGGTTGACTTGCTCATGAATGGTTCACCTCCCTGCTTTGTACCCCTCGGGTTCTGTTGGTTTTTGGGCGGCCAGTCAGTCGTCCGCCCGTTCTGATTATAGGAAACGTCCAATGGAGGACGGATCCCGGAAAAGAGTTTCCGCCTACCAGTCTATGTCGAACCACGCCACTAGTGGCTTGTCCGGCCCTAGGTCAAAAGGCGCCCATTGCACCTCGTCCGGCTTGGAGACCTCCTCCTGCGTCGGTTCCCTGTAGAACTGCGTGTCTATCAGCTCGAGGTCCTCGCCGCCGTCGGTTAGCTCTGCCGAGCGCGTGTGGTCCTCGGCGAACTCCCTGGCCTTCTCAAGCGAGGTGCCGTCCGGCACCTCCAGCTCCTGCCTCACGTTGTACGTCCTGTCCACTATGATTCTCATGCCCTCTCCCTCCTCTTGACCTCAAAGTACCTTTCGCCTATCTCAGCCTGCTCGTTCTCGAAGTACATGCCCAGGGCGTCGTAGAACTGCTGCATCCCAGGCATCAGGCAGTTAAGCCCGTCCTCGTCGCAGAACATCCTCTCCCCGTCCCCGAGGAATTTGTAAGCCCCGGTGGACGAGTCCACCACGTAGAAGAAGAAGAACTTCCCCTCCTTCCACCTGAACCTTTTGGCTTGCTCAGATTCCCCGCTCTTCACCAGTTCGTGTAGTGTGCCCATAAAGTCTCTTGAGCTCCTCTCTCATGCTGTCGTCGAATCTTGGTATATCCATCCTGCCTAACACGCTGTGCACTATTCGAGTGGCCAGCGCCTCGTCGAAGTCGTGCTCAATGGCTAGTACCATCCGTCTTACGCTCTTCTCAGACGCTATTTCCGCATACGTATTGACCAGATCCTCATAGGCTTCATGGTCCACGTCGTAGTCGAAGTCCCCATCCTTGGAGCACTTGCCGTCCAGCAAAGGTGCCCCGCATTCCTCGCATGTTCCTTTCATCTCGCCTCTTCCTTCTCTTGCTTGAGCCCGCCATTGCGGATCCACATGTCCACCATCGCTTGCGCCTCGTTCAGCACGTCCAGCCCGAGTTGTACCTTTGCCTCGTCCCCCTCGGGCGGGATGTCGGCGTGCATCACCTCGAGCACCTTTTCGGACTCGCCAAGCGTGTTCGCGTCCATGATTTCGTGCAGATCCGTAAAGGAATTGACTTCCCCGTCTTTTATCGCTCGGTTAAGCCCTATATGGAGTGTCCCCATTTCGGGGTTCTCCATGATTCCCCTTAAATCACTCTTTATGGTTTCGGCCAGCAGAAATCCTGCCAACCTCACCAGCTTCTTGGTCTCTTGTGTGGCCACTGATGAAACTCCTTTCGAGTTCTGAGCGGTCGGTTGTCCGCTCGTTCGTTAATAGTAAATGTCTAATGGCGTTGGATCCCCAAAAAAGTTCTCCCTCAGATTCCCTTGGATGGAAACAGATCTGGCCATTGGGGCGTTTTGCCCGCAGCCACGAGGTTTGAGTAAAGCCAGCAGTGCTGCGAGTAGTCCCCGATGTTCTCGGCCCAAACCGGTTTGACCAGTATCACCTCGGCTTCGTCTTCGTCCAGCTCCTCTAAGACGGTGGTGACACATGGCGTGCAGTAGAACTTGCTGTACACCAACGCCCCGATCGGCAGCTCTCCGCCATGCTCGTCTATCATTCTCCTAAGGCTCTCGTCCAGCCTTTCCTTTTCCATAAAGTCCCTTCTTTCTTTTGAGTTCTCGTAGCCAACTCGGGTTTGATCAGCTCGTCAGACCTTCTCGGACACCTTCACTATGAAGTACCTCGGTGGCATCCCTCTGAATAGCACCTTCACCTGCGTCTCCAGCTCTGAGACCATCTGCGTCTCCACCTCCACCACGTTGGTGTTGTTCAGCCTGTACACCAAGCCGTTCCCCATGCCCTGAACGGCCTGTCTCACGGCGTCCGCAAGCCCGTCCTTAACCCTGTCTCTCGACATGCTTAGCCCTCCTCTTATTTCATTTTGTTGAATCTCAGCAGGTTCAATAAGTCGCTGCCGTATCTGTCCGCCATCTCCTTTGCGACTTTGTGCTGGTTAGAAAGGTCTAGGTCGCACCACCACCTTGGCAGCCCCTTGTCTCGTATCTGCCTGACCTTGCTGTCCATGTAGCTCGCATTGGACTCGGTCCTCGGCCCATGCACAATCTCGACGAGGTTCTCGATGTTCACGTTGAACGGGAATCGGTAAACGAACCCGAGCACCTGCTCTAGCGTCTGTATCCTCTCATCCTCTTTCTTGCTCATCAGTCAGTCCTCCTTCATGAATTGGCCCGTGTGATAAACCGTCCCCCATGAGACCGGTCCGCCCCCATTTGCCTCGTGTTCACTGCGCCGGCTTGTGTCCTCCGACCTGTTACAGTGTGAAAAGCTTGTCACAAGCGTGTAGACAAGTAAACCCTTGCTCCTCTCCTCCCGCGAAGCAGTCCTTCGCACGCGTAACGCTCGCGCGATCGCGCCGCCCGCATAACGCGTGTGGGCAGAATCGAGGCGGTCCCACGCCACAAACGGGGGTTCCTCAGGCCGTTTCGGGCACTCCGAGGTCTTGGAGGCACTTCCTGAGCGCGTCCTCGTCCACGACTTGGCCCCTGCGTTTGGTTTCGGGGGCCTCGGATCCGCCCCGGGCCCTCCCGCGGTGCCACTGCCGGGCGAACAGCTCTGCCCTCGCTATCTGCTCGCAGTTCCTCCGCATCCCCTGCGGGCCCCTACAGTCGTTCGACCGCATCTCCATAAAGCCTCCTCGCGTAGCCCTCGTTGATGCCCGCCACCTCCTCGAGGAGCCTCCGGCTCTGCTCGGTGCTCCCGCAGAGCTCCTCGATGGCCATCAGGCCCTCCTCCGCCCGCCGGTTCCTAGTCAGCGCGGCCTCGTACTCGGCTCGGGTCCTGAAGTCGACCCGCCTCTCGATAAGCACGTGCATCGCACGCCCCCTTTCAGAAGGCCTCGCCTTCGCGCAGATCAGCCCCTCTAAGGGCCCTTCTACGGCTTCGGCATGGGCCTTGTCAGCCTTAACTCGTAACGAACGCGTATGTCGAAGACCTACGCCGCTATTTCGACTTGCTTCGCCGCCTTCGGCTTCCGCACCCGCTTCTCCTTGACGCCGAGGGCGATCAGCGCCTTGCCCATCGCGCCCTTGTCGACCTCGGACTGCCGGCCGAGCCTGATCTTGGCCTTGCTCGCGTAGAAGTAGATGCCCTTAATGGAGGTATCCGCCTTCGGGAACACCGCCTTTGACCATGCTTAGGGTCTCCTGAGCGGACTTGCCATTCTGCAGGCACAGCGTTGCGAACGCTCCGATGCTCGTTATCTTCTCCATGACTAATCCTCCTCGCGGCTGGTTGCCGCATGCTATTAGTAAACGGTTAATGGGCGGCGGTTCCCGATTATGGGGTCGTCTCGCCCGAGTGCAGGCAGTTCCAAAAGGAGCCTTTGGGGTGCGGCCTGTTGCACCAAGACTTGCAGTTGCACTCCTCGACAACCACCGGTTCGACCGCCACTTCGTGGTGTTCGGTTTCACCCGCTACTTCATATTCGAGTTCGACTACCATAACTTTGGAACCAACCTTTCCGACTGAACCATCGTCAGTCAGTTATATATAAAGCAATTGGCGCGCCACAACTTTGGAATGAAACCATTTTCTAAACGTTGCGAACAAAGGGTTTGCGGTTTGTCAGAACGACCGGTGGCGGTATTCGTCACCCCCGTTCGACAGAATCTGTCACCCCATCCCAAACTATTGGAAACAAAGGAGTTAGAGAAGCCCCCCGAGCGACGAAAAATGTCGCCCAAAGCAGGGGAGGGTTGCTAGCAGCCGCGCGGGAATTTCCGGGATCCCGGTTTCGCGCTATAATGGGCGCGTCCGCTGGACGGACGGAGGAGGACGACCGCGTGGCCAGACGACCCGACAGCCCGGAAAATTTCGCGCCCCCTTCGGGGAGGGGGGCCCTCCGTCCGGCGGAAGAACCGGCCGGGCACCTCGTGGACACCGACCCGGAGCTGGCGCGGGTCCTCCACCGGGTGGTGTGGGGCATGCACGACGGGGAGTGCCCCTCCTGCCACGCGCTGTTCGAGGCCGGGCTGATGCGCGGCGGCGGGCTGGGGGCCGACCTGCGGTGCCCGGCGTGCGGCTTCGCGATCACCGCCGCCGAGCAGGCCGCGGCGGTCAGGGCGTTCGCGCCCGTCATGGAGCGGAACCTCGCCGCCTTCGAGGAGTGGAGGGACAAGCTGTGAGCGACGACAAGACCAGGAGGCCGGACCTGCCTCCGGTGCGCGAGACCGGCTTCGGCGCCGCGGCGGGCGACCCGTGCGGCGTGGTGCGGGGCTCGCGGCCGCCGTGCCCGGACCCGCTGCGCGACGAGGGCGACGGGGTCCCGAGGTGCCCGAGGCACTGCCGCGCGCCGACCAGGAACCAGGACAGCCTGTCCGCGCTGTGCCCGCAGTGGAGGATGAGGGGCCGGAGGGGCTGCAAGCGGCACGGCGGGGCCACGAGGGCCGGCGCGCTGCACCCGCGGTACAGTGGGGGCCGCACGTCGCGGTGGTCGCCCTTCGTGGACGGAAGGTACGCGGACCTGGCGAGGGCGGTGGCCTTCGGCGACCCGCTGGACCTCCTGGACGACATCGAGCTCACCCGCGCGCGCATCGCGTCCCTGCTCGAGGGGATGCCTGAGGGCGGCTTCCCGGACTTCGCGGCCGCCCTCCCGCTGTGCGGGGCCGCCGAGGCCGCGGTCCGCTCCGGGGACCCGGACCGCGCGCTGCGCCTGCTGGGCGACCTGGGCCTGGTGCTGTCCTCGGCCCGCGGGGTCGAGCGGTCCTGGGACAAGGTAGACGAGCTGTTCGGCCGGACCACCAAGATGGTGGAGTCCCAGCGCAAGCGCAACGTGGAGGGCGGGAGGTATGTCCTGGTCGAGGACGCCATGGAGATGTTCCGGGGGATGGCCGAGGCCCTCAAGCGCACCGCCTCCGAGATCCTCCCGAAGGCTCAGGCCGACAGGTTGCTCACCGGGGTGAACAGGGAGTGGTCGGCCATGCAGGGCGTGGACAGCCACGCGCTGGAGGAGGAGGTGCCGGCCTCATAGGAATCTCGGCCCGCGCGACCCCGTGCCGCCCAGGAGCGGCCATGTCAGAAACAACCTCGGCGCGCGGGCCAGAGGTAACAACGACAGAAGAAAGGAGGATGAACCAGTATGAACACGAGATGCAAGGTGCGGGTCGAGTCGGTGAAGCTCACCGGCTGGGACGGCTCGCAGCACACCAACGAGACGGTCCAGATGCGGGCCGTGCAGGGGAGCGCGGTCAGCAAGGGCTACCCGGCGGACGGGCTTGACGACGACAACACGTACGCCAGGTTCTCGCCCGACGCGGACTTCAGGCTGAACGTGGCCAACCCCGCCCTGTTCGGGCAGTTCAAGCCAGAGCAGAGGTATTACGTCGACCTGACCCTGGCCGAGTAGCCCGGGGGTAACGGCACCGATCGGTCGCTTCATACTTTCTGGCGAGCGAACCTGTCCGTTATAGCCGCGAAACGCTCGCCGTAAAATAAAGGTTTACAATCTCATCGGTTTCGCGTATAGTATGCGTCCCCCTCGGAGAGGTGGCCTATGCAGGGCAGTGTCGTTGCCGCGTGACTTGGGGCAAGCTCATGTGGCGCCTGTTAGCATGGGAGCCCGCCCCGGGGGGGTCCTATCACAATGCTCAGAGAACGATGGAGGATCAGGAGGAAGGTGGAGCTGGCGGGCGTAGGCCTGTTCCTGGCGGTGTGCGGGGCCGGGATAGCCGCGCTGGTGTACCTCCTGCTGGCGGCCGGCGCGCAGTGCCTGGCCGGGGGTTGCAGATGAACGTGAGGTGGAAGAGGGTCCCGGATAATGGGGCGACGGCGAAGCTGATGGGCATGACGCTGCTAGTGTTCTGCGATGACGGTAACTGGTACTCGACTGTCAACCGCCTTAGGACCAGGATGCCGTATCCGGACGAGCAGTCGGCGAAGCTGGCTACTCTGGACAGGGCTGAGGAGTACCTGAGGATAATGGCCGCAGAGATAAAGGAGCTGCGGCGGAATCCGGGGACGCTATGAGGAGGAGGGATCCGGTGGTGGAGGAGACCGTGTGCCGCGTCTGCGGCCAGCCGGCTGTGGCTGTGGAGTTCGTGACGGTCCGGACGCCGTTCGGCTCGTCGCTCAGGAGGCCCGCCACGGCGGTTAGGGTGATCCATAAGGGTGATTTGGGCGTGGTCAAGGCCGTGCCCGTGAGGCGGAGGAGGATGCTGGCGCTGCGAGTGGTCCTGGAGGACTCGTGCCAGGCCAGGAGGGAGCAGGCGGCCTGATGGGCGACTTCCGGCGCCCAGGGCAGGCCCCGGTCCCGCCGCCGAGGATCGCCGGCCAGGATCCGGACGAGGAGGCGGACGACCCGTGCCGCCCGGAGGACTGGGAGGAGGACCCCGATGACGACCATTCTGAGGAAGACTGACGAGGGTGGACGGCCGCTGGGGTACTACGTCGTCCTAGACGTCGGGGCCGTGGAGAAGGCGGAGGCCGAGGCGGGGGAGCTGAGACGTGCCAGAGCGCTGGCGGCGTTGGACGCGCTGGACGGGCTGTTCATTTCCCCGCGCAACTCAAGGGCCGAGGTCATGCGCCCGTGGCACCGCGGGATATACCTGTCCTATAGCATCATGGCCATGGACGTCTGCAACTGGAAGCCGGAGAAGTGGCAGGTGGAGATCTTGGAGGAAATAGCCGAGCACTACAAAAGCCAGGGCGTTTGGTGCGAGCACGGCGACCGGCTACATATAGAACTATGAACGAACCAGCTTCAGCGATACTGAGCGACGACGGCACCTACAGGTACAGGCTCGATAGGCTGCTGTCGCCCCACGGGCACAGGTGGGTGACGTTCGTCATGCTCAACCCGTCCACGGCCGACGCTGAGCAGGACGACCCGACGATAAGGAAGTGCAGGGGCTTCGCGCAGCGGTGGGAGTGCACCGGGCTGACCGTCGTCAACCTGTTCGCGTTCCGCGCCACGGACCCGCACAACCTTGGGCTGGCCAGGCGCAACGGAGTCGACGTGATCGGGCCAGACAACCCGATGCATGTCACAAAGGCCATCCGGGAGTCCGACCTGGTGGTCGCAGCGTGGGGCAGCAGGGTGGAGCAGTGGCTGTGGGCTGGCCGTCAGGTGGCGCTCTTTTTCCAGACCTACAAGGGGACCAAGATTCATAGGATAGGGCCAACAGTGGGGCACTTCGGGCAACCCAGGCACCCATTGATGGCGCCGTACAGCCTCGGGCTAGAGGAGCTGGCGGTTTGGAGGGGGTAGTAGCCGAAATGGGCATCTGCCAGTCGTACCACTCGATGCGGGCCGCGTCAAGAAGGGACGCGGAGAGGAGGAGACGCGTGCCAAGGCCTTTCAAGTTTCAAAGGGGTGACATGCTGAGGATCACGGACAGGAACTCGCCGTTCTACCAATGGGAGGTGGTAGTGCAGAGCGTCGACGAGGTCCCACCGACCGAGGCCATGCTCAAGATGGAGATAACCGCGCCGACTTTCTTCTACCGGGTAAGGCCGTCAATCGTGGAGACTCAGACCGCGCTGTACTTTCACCATAATCAGCTGGATAGGATGGAGTGAAGCAATGGATACCCGGTTGACACCCAGGGCACAGCAACAGATTGAAGAATCGTTCGAGAACGACCGCGAGGCGCACAGGCTGCTCGCAGTAATAGACGCGGAGTTCAGGTCGGACCCCATGAGCGTTCAGTGTTTCGACCTGCGGGTGGTCAAGCGGGTGCGGGCCTGCGTTGAGATGCGCCAGAACCACATTCGCGACGGTGTTGTGACGGATCCCCCTGCCAAAATCCTGAACGGTGACGGGAGGGAATACTGATGGGTAAGAGTGGAGCCAAGGGCGTGGCCAAGCCAAAAAACAGCGGGAAACCGTGGAGTAGATCAGACGACGTAGCCCTACGCGGGTTGTACGACAACGGCGCGTCCGTGCGGAACACGGCCCTGAAGCTCGGCCGTACCTCAGACGCGGTTCGCTCGAGAATCAGGCTGCTCGTCATGAGCAGCCGGTGGAGAGGGGGTTGGTGAGATGAGGAGGAGAGGATTCCTGCAGGCCGGGCTCGCCGCCGTGCTGTGCTACGCCATAAAGCCGCTGCCGTCCTTCGGCCTTGGCCAGGAGGAGATGGTGCCCAGGCTGCTGCGGCCGCTGGCCCCGCTGGCCAACCCCACGGAGATAGTGTTCCCGGCGGCTTCCGGGGACTGGGGCTGGGTGGTAGCCGCAGCACTGCACCGTCCGGGGCTGCCGCCGGAGATCATACGGCTGGATAACCACAAGGCGGTGCGCCTCGGCGACCGGCTGAGGCTAGACCTCCTCCTGGAGGAGCCAGGACGCCCAGAACTGCTGGAGCCAAAGGAGTTCTACGTGTCCCTTCACACGGATGACGGGAAAGAGGTGTCCGGCGACGGGTACGCGAGGCAGAAAATATGGGACGAGTCCTGAAACAATGGCCTACATCGAGCTATGGTACGATACTAGCGGACCCCCCTTGGCCCCTGCGCGGCGGCAAGGGCGGGAGGCAGGGCTACTCCAGGACCATGAGCGCGGACGTGCACTACCCGGTCATGACGGTCAAGCAGATAGCCGGACTGCGTGTCGGGGAGGTGGCGATGCCGGACTCGCACCTTTGGCTGTGGGTCCCGGGGATGTACCTGCCACAGGGGCTGGAGGTCATGGCTGCCTGGGGCTTCCGGTACGTGACCAACGCCTGCTGGTTTAAGACAGGCGGACGGGTGGGCCTGGGGCAGTACCTGCGGACGAAGCATGAGCTGTGCCTCTTCGGGGTCCGAGGGCGGCCGCCGTACGCGAGGGTGGGCGGGAAGAGGCCGTGCGTGGAGTCCGCGTTCGCGTCGGACCGGCTGGCGCACAGCAGGAAGCCGGACGAGATACACCGCATGGCGGAACTGGTGAGCCCTGGGCCGAGGCTGGAGCTGTTCGCCAGGAGAAGGATCAGGGGGTGGGACGCGTGGGGAAACGAGCTGGCATAGACTGGGAGGATAGGATCCGGACGTACCTGGCGAGAATGGCCTACGTGCGACGGGGCGGGGGACTTGACGGCAGGAGCATCACGCCGTTCTCCTACGAGTACTCCTGCTTCGAGGACTTCCACCTCAGGAACGGCGTATTCTACCAGCCTTTCCGCCACACAGGGTACAGGACGCGCGAGCATGGGCAGTGCTTCCAGAACGCTTACTCGCTGCTAGACGAAAACCCCCGGGACCTTCGATACTGCGAGGGGTTCGCCACAAGGGGCTTCTCGCCGGTGTACCACTGCTGGAACCTGGACGCGGTGGGGAGGGTGGTGGACTCCACGTGGGGGTGGGGCGACCCGAACGAGGACGGCAACCCGAAGGGGTACTTCGGGGTCTGCTTCCCCACCAAGCTTGTGCAGGAGTACATAGAGCACGCGCCGCACTACGGGCTGCTCGACGACCCGGCCAACAAGTGGCCGCTGCTCAGGACCGCCTACAACCCAGAGGAGCTGCTGAGCAGCATGGTCGGCAACAGGCCGGAGAGGGCGCGGAACCTGAAGGCCTACAGGAAGAACTGGGGATACTAAAGGAGGACCAACGTGCTCAGGTTCGGGGTAACCATTGATCTCAGTCCGAAAACAGAAGCGTTCCTGCTGAAGCTGGCGGGGATGCTCAAACCGCAACCGGCCCCAGGGCCCATCACGAAAGGACAATTCACAATCATGAGCAGATTCAAACTTCCGGACGACCAGCCGGACTTCGAAATCCTTGTGGCCGTCTCGGGCAAGGACAGCGAGGGGCAGCCCGCGGACGTCGCTGGCGTCACGCTGGTCGTCGACAACTCCAACGCAGGCGCGATTGAGGGGACGCTGAAGTCGTCCACCCCGAGCGCGGACGGCAAGACCCTGAACTGCGTGGTCGGCGCGCACGTCGGCTCCCCGAGCGCCGACCTCGGCGTCATCGGCTACAAGGCGATGGACTCCGGCGGCAACCTGATAGGTGCCGGATCCGACGAGTTCCTGATAGGGACCGGGGCGCTGAAGGTGGCGGACATACAGTCCACCGTCCCGTTTCCCGCGGAGCCACCGCCGGCCACCGCGTAAACCAGCAGGAAAGGAGAGGGCCGCCGCCCAGACCGGGGGCGGCCCAACCAAATATGGACAAGAGGAAGGGCAAGAGGTGGCTGCTTAAGCTCAGCCTGCGGATGAGCCTGAAGGCGCTGGGCCTCGCGCCGAGGGACGGGAAGGCCAACGTCCTGGTGTTGGTCGAGGCGCAGTACGATACGAAGGCGGAGCTCAGGGGGATGTACTCCACCGCCAGGGCGCAGGTCAAGGGCGGCCAGCTGACCTACGCCGGGGCGTTCGACACGTGGGATCGCGGCGGGAGGCCGCTGGCGGAGGCCAAGGCGAAGTGATGAGCCCGAGGGAGATAGACTTCGCCAGGCTTAGGAGGCGGCGGGGCTACTCGGCCGAGGAGTACGACGCGATGATGGAAGGGGAAAGGGATGAAACTGTACCAAGACGCCCTGAGGACTGTGCTTGCCCAGGGGGAGTCGCACAAGGATCGGACGGGGGTGGGGACGCTGAGCGTGTTCGGCCACCAGATGAAGATTGACATGACCCTGGGCTTCCCACTGGTCACGTCCAAGAAGATCCCGTTCCGCTGGGTGGCCGAGGAGCTGTTCTGGCAGCTGAGCGGGTCCACTGACGAGAGGGACCTCTCGTCGAAGGGCGTGAACACCTGGGCGCCGTGGGGGACCGCCCTGAAGTGCCTGAGGTTCGGGCGCCCGCCCGGGGACCTGGGGCCCACGTACGGCCACCTGATCAGGAGGTTCGGCGGCAGATACGCGCCGACCACGGTGGTCCGGAAGCTGTACGCGAGCATGAAGCCCGCCGAGCAGGGGCTGGACCAGCTGCAGGAGCTCGCGTACATGATGGACGCTGCCCCGAACAGCAGGCGGCTGCTGGTGAGCCAGTGGGACCCCATCACGGTCAACACGGTGGAGGTTCCCCCGTGCCAGCCGCTGTGGCAGGTGAAGATCCACGACGACCACTACATGAGCCTCCGGGTGGACCAGCGGTCTGCGGACGCCTTCGTGGGGCTGCCGTTCGACGTCGCGCACTTCGGGCTGCTGCTGCACGTGCTGGCCTGGGCCACCTGCCGGAGGCCGAGGTGGCTGGTGTTCCACATCGGCGACCTGCACGTCTACAACAACCATCTCGATGGGGTGCGGGAGCTGCTTACCAGGGCGCCTCGGGGGCTGCCGGAGCTGAGGATCGAAAGGCAGCTCATCCACGGGCAGCCGGGGGAGCCGGGCATGGACACGTTCATAAACCTGCTGAAGCTGACGTTCGAGGACCTGAGGCTGACCGGGTACGACCCACACCCGGCGATACACGCGGAGGTGGCGGTTTGAGCTACAGGGGAATGACCACCAACATGACCGGGCTCGGGTCAGCGCCGAGGCCAGCGACCAGGAAAGAGAAGGCCATGGTGAAGCTGTTCGAGGACAGGACGGAGCCCTGCCTGTGGTGCGGGGAGCGGGTGCACCGGGACACGTACTTCTTCCCGTACTGCGGTAGGCCGTGCAAGGACCAGGGAGAGTGCTCCAAGATAGGCCCCGGGGCCTTCGGCATAACGGACCTCAGGGAGCTGGGCCGGATGCAGGCCGAGGAGATGGCGCGCGCTGAGCGCGAGCTCGCTGCCAGGGACGACCAGCTCCACTGCCACGTCTGCCTGACGCACCCGAAGAGGTCCGAATCCGTGCACGGGACCCGGTGCTCCGAGTGCGGGTTCCTGCTGTTCCCGTTCCTGCCGTTTCAGACCGCCCCCAGCCTGTTCGACTACAGGGTGGGCTGGCCTGAGGTCCGCTGAGGTTTACAACCGCTAGCAGACACGCTAAACTCCCGGCGTGGCGAGATCCCTACTAGACCTTGACCTGGCGGCGCCGGCCCTGAAGTCCGGGCGCAGGCGCGTGCAGGAGGCGGTCTTGGCCACGCTCACGCCGGACTCCGAGGCACCCACCTACGTCTGGAAGGAGTACGTCAACCGGGAGACCGGCAAGAAGTATGACTACCACCACTACGACCCCAAGAAGCCCGGGCGCCTGCCGTGCGACGGGACCGACGCCGGCTGCCGCAACCCCAACCACATAGCCGAGAAGATGTTCGTCTACTCCGACGGGCCGAAGTACGCCCTGGTGAAGGGCGGGGAGGGCGCCGGCAAGTCGGTCTGCGCGATCATCAAGGACCTCGAGCGCCTCAGGCGCGGCATGAACGGGATCATGGTGTCGCCGGACTTCGAGCACTTCAAGAAGTCGCTGTGGGCGGAATTCAGGAGGTGGTGCCCGCTCGAGGCGGTGCTCGAGCGCGAGCGGTACAGGCTGCGGGTGGATTGGGAGCCGTCGAAGCAGTTCGAGCTCCATTTCCACAACGAGTATGGCGGGCTCACCACCATCTACCTCGGCGGCATGGACGACCCGACAGGCTGGGAGGGTCCGAACGTGAGCTGGGCGCACGGCGACGAGGTCCGCCGCAAGGACGACAACCAGATGATGACGGTCCTCGCCGGCAGGGTGCGCATCGACGGACCGAAGGGCGAGAAGCCGCAGCTCTGGTTCTCGACCACCCCGAAGATGCACTGGTTGTACGAGTGGTTCGGCGGGGTGCCGGACCCGCTGGGCAACCTGGACGCCGGGGCCGAGCACTTCAAGAAGGAGGACCCGCGCTACACGTTCAAGAAGAAGGCCACGGTCGTGTCCATCCTTACCGTGGACAACCAGGCTAACCTCTCGGAGGACTACGTGGAGGACAGGGCGTCAGCCCTGAACACGGAGGCCGAGCGGAGGGTCCTGCTGGAGGCCGCCTGGGAGGACATCGGCGACATCTCGCACTTCCTTCCGGACATGGTGCTGTGGGACCACTGCGAGGACGAGGACCTCCCGCCGCTTGGCAGGTACGAGCCGGTGGTTCTGGCCATAGACGGGGCATACTCGGCCAAGGGCGATACCTTTGGGGCGGTCGCGTCCGGCGCGCACCCGTCGGACCCGGAGCGCGTGGCGATCCGGGCGGCGCTAGCCTGGGAGGCGAAGGGCGTCCCGCGCGATTTCGACCAGATCGAGGACGACCTGAAGGAGTTCTGCCTGGACCACGCGGTCACCGAGATAGTCTACGACCCGCGGGAGCTGCACCAGATGATGAGCCGGCTGAGGAAGAGGTCGCGGACCGAGAGCGGTAGGGAGTTCCCGGGGATAATGGCCACCGAGTTCCCGCAGGGCGTCCTCCGCGAGCAGGCAGACCGGAACTACGAGCAAATCATAATCTCCAGGAAGCTGGCGCACGGCGGCAGGAGGCAGCAGGGCGGCGAATTGCTTCGGAAGCACGTCTTTAACGCCGACAAGCAGACCAA
>Ga0307473_10000014_pt1 | contig 39780 bp, 36 predicted proteins | sample atmos_gasesAM5C__FD_203744 | JGI IMG/M metagenome (GOLD analysis project Ga0307473, IMG submission 203744) | Hardwood forest soil microbial communities from Morgan-Monroe State Forest, Indiana, United States - atmos_gasesAM5C_515 | ecosystem: Environmental > Terrestrial > Soil > Temperate...
GTCAGCTTCTGATTGATGAAGGCCGCTCGCAGGACGCGGTTGAATTGCTGTCGAAGTCGGCGGGGAGCTCCTCCTCGCCTGAAATCTACGACTTGCTCGGCGACGCTTATTCGCAGGGCAAGGACTTCTCGAAAGCGGAAGATGCATACCGGAAGGCAGTTGATGCCGATCCCGATGACGTCGGACATCGCCACGGCCTGGCGCAATCGCTCTTGTCGCAGGAAAAATACGCGGCGGCACTCGAGCAATTCAGAAAGCTTTCAGAACTCGAGCCAGGCACGGCGGAAAATTATCTGCGCATGGCGCAGCTCTACCGGCGGATGGGGCAATACGATCAGGCCGAATCGAGCCTCCTGCGCGCGAAGCAGCTTGCTCCCGGCAGCCTGGAGGTGCTCTACCACGAAGCGCTGCTCTACGAGGACCAGGGGCGCTACGGCGATGCCATCAAGGTCCTTACGGACGCGATCGCCGGCATCAAGGGCCAGTCAACCGGCGAAGGGAATCCCAGCGCGCTGGCTATTCTCTATGAACAGCTCGGCCGGACCTATCGCGAGCAGGAAAATTATCCGGCAGCGATTTCCACATTCGAGGAAATGGCCAAGCTCAGCCCGGACGCGCGCAGGCGCGCCCAGATGCTGCTGATTGATACTTATCGCGAGAGCCATGATATCGATCGCGCGATTGCTGAGACAAAGAAGGCGCTCGAGCAATCTCCCAAGGATCAGAGCCTCACTGTCACCCTGGCCATGTTGTATGGTGAGAAAACCGACACCGTCACAGCGACGAAACTGCTCACCGCCCTCCTGCGCGGCAACGACAGTGATCAGGAAATTTATCTGGACCTGGCGCAAGTGCTGGAACGCGGGCGGAAATACGCGGAGGCCGAGGAGTCTGTGCAGAAAGCGGCGCAGCTATCCCGCAGCGACCAGGAGCAGGAGAGCGCCGCATTCATGCTGGGCGCCATCTACGAACGGGAGAAGAAATTCGACCTGGCCGAGGAACAATTTCGCAAAGCGCTGGCTGTAAATCCCAACAACGCTTCCGTACTGAATTACTACGGCTACATGCTGGCAGATCGCGGAGTACGGCTGGAGGAAGCCACCGCTATGATTCAGCGTGCCGTTACCCAGGAGCCCAACAACGGCGCCTACCTCGACAGCCTCGGCTGGGCTTATTACAAGCAGAACAAATTCGCCGAAGCGGAAGAAAACCTGCGCAGGGCCGCCAGTCGCTCGAGCCATGATCCCACCGTTCTGGGCCACCTGGGCGATGTGTATATGAAACTGGGCCAGACCGAACGCGCCGCCGAGCTCTGGGAACGGGCCCTCTCGGAATGGCAGCGCGCGCTCCCCGCGGATTATGAAGCCGAAAGGGTGAATGAGCTCGACGCGCAGTTGAAAACCCTGAAACGCCACATGGCGCAGAAATCCACGACGGATTCAGCCAAACCGCAGTAAGCTCCCCGCATGCCCGTTGCGAAAGGTGTCACGAAAAAGAGATCGGTGCGCCTGCGCGCATTCGCGAAAGTGAATCTCTGCCTCCACGTGCTGGGGCGGCGTCCCGACAATTTCCACGAACTCCGCACGATTTTTCAGACCATCTCGCTGCACGACACGCTCGATCTTTCCATCACGCCCGGTTCGTCAGGCCTCGGAATCGTCTTGCAGTCGAACGATCGGACATTGCCGCTGGGTCCGGAAAATCTGGTGATGCGCGCGATCCAAGCCATCTGCCCTGAAATCGGATTTCAAGGGAGCGTCTCCGTTCACCTGGAAAAGAAAATTCCGGTGGCGCGCGGCCTGGGCGGGGGATCGAGCGACGCGGCGGCAGCGCTCATCGGCATGCTGCGACTGACCCAAATGGAGGTGCCGCTGCCGCGGCTGATGGAAATCGCTGCCGGCCTGGGCGCCGATGTCCCTTTCTTCCTGTTCGGCGGGCGCGCCCTCGCGGTCAATCGCGGCGACGAGATCTATCCCCTCCCGGATCTGCCAGGGCGAAGCATCCTAGTAGTCTCTCCCAAAGAAATCGGCGTCAGCACTAAGGACGCATATGAGTGGCTTTCTGCGGAATTGACAAATCGCTCTAAACCCCCTAATATTTGGGGGTTCTGCGCTCTGTGCTGGAGCCGGCAGGGAGCAGGCCTCTCCAACGATTTCGAGAGCCCTGTCTTCCACCGTCATCCGAGACTTCGAGAAATTCGAGACGGATTGCTCGAGCGAGGAGCCGCAGATGCCGCGCTGGCGGGTAGCGGGTCGGCGGTGTTCGGAAACTTCCGAAACCCAGCGCAGGCGCGCCGAGCCGCTCGTGCATTTCCGGAAGATTCGGTATTCGTCGTCGAAACTCTATCCAGGGAAAACTATGGCCGGTCACTCGGATGGCGTGTGACCCGTTGAGGGAATCGATTTGATCGACGACAAGTTCAAGATTTTCAGCGGGACGGCGAATCCAGTTCTCGCGGACTCGATTTGCGGCTATCTCGGCGTGAAACGCGGCCGGGCTGAGCATGGCCAGTTTTCCGATGGCGAGACGCGCTATCAAATTCTCGAAAATGTGCGCGGCGCGGACGTTTTCGTGGTGCAACCTTGCAGCCATCCGGTGGATTTCCACCTGATGCAGTTGCTACTGATGATTGACGCATTCAAGCGGGCGTCTGCATGGCGAATTACGCCGGTGATTCCGTATTACCCGTACGCGCGGCAGGACCGCAAGGACCGCCCGCGTGTGGCGATTTCGGCAAAGTTGGTGGCGGACTTGCTGGAGACTGCTGGATCGAGCCGGGTGTTGTCGCTCGACCTGCACGCGCCGCAGATTCAGGGATATTTCAACATCCCGGTGGACCACTTGTTCGCTGCGCCGGTGATTGTGGAGTACTTCCAGAAGAAGAAACTTGGCCCGATTACCGTGGTTTCGCCGGATGCGGGCGGCGTCGAGCGCGCGCGATACTTCGCGAAAAAGATCGACGCCCCGTTGGCCATCGTGGATAAGCGGCGCATTGATGTGAACGTCAGCGAAGTGATGAATTTGATCGGCGACGTGAAAGGCCGCCCGGCGCTGGTGATTGACGACATGATTGATACCGCCGGGACGCTGGTGAAGACGGCCGAGGCGTTGCTCGAAAATGGCGCGACGAAAGTGTTCGCCGCCTGCACGCACGCGGTGCTTTCGGGCCCCTCGGTCGAACGGATCACGAAGTCAAAGATTGATGAAGTGGTGGTGACGGATTCGGTGCCGCTCAGCGATGAGGCGCGCAAGGTTTCGAGGATCAAAGTCCTCAGCGTCGCGGAATTGCTCGCGCGCGGCATTCAATCCATTCACGAAGAGACTTCGATCAGCGAACTTTTTATTTAGCGGTTGCCGGGTTTCAGCACGGCGTTGCATAAGGTTCTGATATCAGAAAAAGAGGACGGTATGGAAACATTCACAATCGAAGGCCAGATTCGCGAGGGACGCGGCAAAGGCCCCGCGCGCCGGACGCGCCTGACGGGCATGGTCCCCGCGACGCTGTATGGTGATCATAAGGAAGCGATTTCACTGGCTGTGAACACGAAGCAAGTCGCACGGATCCTCCGCTCGGAAACCGGGCACAACACCATCTTTTCCGTGAAGGTAGCCGGGGGTAAGGAAGAAAAGGCCATGGTGAAGGACTGGCAGGTGGACCCGGTCAGCGGCTCGCTGCTGCATGTGGACCTCCTGCGCATCGCCATGAACGTCCGCATGCGCGTGAAAGTGCCGGTGCACACATTCGGCGAACCCCAGGGCGTGAAGATGCAGGGCGGCATTTTTGAAATGGTCACGCGCGAAGTGGAGCTGGAATGTTTGCCCAGCGACATCCCGGAAGAATTCAAAGTGGACGTCACCGAGTTGCTCATCGGCAAACAGCTCCGCGCCGCAGACCTGCCGTTCGATCCGAAGAAGGTCAAGCTGTTGACGGATCCGATGCGCGTGATCGCGCACGTGGTGGTTCTGAAGAAGGAAGAAGAGCCGGCGCCGGAAGCAGCCGTGGCAGCCGAGACGGCTCCGGCCGAGCCGGAAGTGATCAAGAAGGGCAAGAAGGAAGAGGAAGGCGAAGAGGGCGCCGTGGAAGCTGCTCCCGCTCCCAAGGCCGAGAAGACCGAGAAGAAGGGCAAGGAGAAGTAGTCGAGCCTGCCCCCCCGGGTCTGCCGGAGTGCCTAAGGATTGAGCGCTGAGACGCGACAAACGCGATTGATCGTCGGCCTTGGCAATCCCGGCACCGAGTACGAATGGACGCCGCACAATCTGGGCTTCCTGGCGATTGATGAACTGGGGCGTCGGAGCGGGATTCGAGTGACGCGGCCGGAAGCGAAGTCGCAAATCGGGCGTGGCGAACTGGTAGGGCAGGAAGTAATTCTCGCCAAGCCGCAGACGATGATGAATCTGAGCGGCGTGGCCGTACGGATGTTGATGGAGAAGTATGAAAGCGACCCGTCGCAGATGATTGTGATCAGCGACGACGTCGCGCTGCCCTGGGGCATGCTGCGAATCCGCGAGCGGGGCAGCGCAGGCGGGCACAATGGCTTGAAATCTGTGATTGGCGCGCTCGGCACGGATGAATTCATTCGTGTTCGATTGGGCGTGGGGCCAGAGAAAGTTTGGGGGGACCTGGCGGACTACGTTCTCTGCCCCATAGGACGCGCCGAGCGCGAAATCGCAGCCCAGCTCGTGCAGGATGGGAGCAATGCAGTCGAGACGATCCTGAGAGAGGGCGTGAGCAACGCGATGTCTCAGTTCAACCGCCGGGTCTCGCCGGAAGAAGAGGATTCGGAGTAGGAATTTTTGCTGTTGCCGTTGGGTTGACAGCGAATCGAGGACACATGGAAGAGCGCCAGTACGATCTGATTTTCATTTGCCGACCGGACACGCCGGAGGCGGATGTGGACAAAGTGATTGCAACGCTCGAACATGCCGCTACCGAGAAGGGCGGCAAAGTCGAGCAAGTGAACAAGTGGGGCCGTAGGCGCATGGCCTATCGCGTCCAGAAATTGCGCGAGGGCTATTACGTTTACCTGGTGGTCAAATCGAGCCACGGCGAAGTGGTGAAGGAACTCGAGCGCCGGCTGAAAGTTTCAGACGCGGTGATGAAGTATCTCACCGTTCGTCTGGATGAAGAATTGAAGCGGCAGGAAAAGCTGAAACGGCACCGTGAGCGCCGCGCAGCGCGCCGCCCGCGCAAGGCGGCTACGGCAACGCCGGCGCCAGCGCCGGGCAGCGGTGAACAAGCCGCCGCACAAGCTTAATAGGGGAGAAATCGAATGGCAGATGAAAGCGCACCCATACAAGTACCACCATCCGCACAGTCCGGCCCATCGGGCCCAGGCGGACCTCGGCCACAGGGCCGCTCCGGCGGACCCGGCGGACCGGCCAAGAGAGGCAAGCGGAGCTTCGTCCGCAAAAAGAAAGTCTGCAGGTTCTGCGTGGATAAGGCCGACTTCATTGACTACAAGAAGGCCGAGATTCTCGCGCCGTTCCTCCAGGAGCGGGGAAAAATTCTTCCGCGCCGGATGACTGGCACGTGCGCGCGGCATCAACGTTGGCTCACAGTTGCCATCAAGCGCGCGCAGAATATAGCGCTCTTGCCGTTCGCGGCGGAATTGTAACGATTCATTCAGAGGACACCATCATGCAAATCATTTTGCAGGAAGACGTCGAAAAACTCGGAACGCGCGGCCAGTTGGTGGAAGTGGCGCCGGGCTACGCGCGCAATTTTCTCCTGCCCCGGAGGCTCGGCATCGAGGCCACGCCGGGCAACATGAAGCGGCTCGAGAAAATGCGCGCCACGTTCGCGAAGAAGGAAGCCACGGAGAAAGAGGCGGCACAGAAACTTGCGGAGCTTCTTGCCGCGGTTTCGCTCACGCTGAAGCGCAAGGCTGGCGAAAACGATCAACTTTTCGGGTCAGTCACTTCTGCGGATATCGCGGAGGCGCTGGCAGCACAAGGCTTCAACATCGAGAAGCGCAAAATCGCTCTCGCCGATCCCATCAAGCTCGTCGGCGAATTCGACATTCCCATCAAGCTGCATCGCGAAGTCACCGTCTCGGTGAAGCTCGCGGTGAAGAAGGAAGAATAACTCTCACGGCTTTCGCCGGCGGGCACATGCCGTTGGATCGCATACATCTATTGATGGGGCGCTGACCACCGCCCCTTTTTCCTTTTGTCTGACTCCAAGAAAGTTTTCCACTGTTCCATAATCTTCCACAGGCGTGTGCCGTTGACCTGCGCGCCTGCGATGTCACAATGCCCGGTGCAACATGTCGCGCGCGAAGATTCTGATTCACGCGACTCTTAGATTCGGCAAAGTATTCCTCTTGCGCCAGAAATGGGCTTAGGCGAAAATAAAGCGAATCCAAAATGGCCAGCGATACTACCCTCGAACGCCCGCTCCCGCACAATCTCGAAGCTGAGCGCAGTATCCTCGGCGCGATTCTGCTAGATAACCATGCCCTCAACGCGGCCGTGGAAAAGCTGCGCTCGGAAGATTTCTTTCTCTCGCAACATCGCCAGATTTTCCAGCGCATGATCCAGTTAGGGGAAAAACAGCAGGCCATTGACACCGTCACGCTGATGGAGGATCTCAACCGGCGCGGTGAGCTCGAAGCCGCCGGCGGCGTCGCCTATCTATCGCAGTTGGCTGACGGACTGCCCCGAGCCACAAACGTCGAGCACTACGCGCGCATCGTCAAAGAAAAAGCGGTGCTCCGCAGCCTAGCGTTTTCGGCCGCGGCGATTCAGGAACAAGCGCTTGCCGCAGGCGATGATGCCGATGTGATTCTCGATCGCGCCGAATCAACCATCTTCCAGTTGGCGGAAGATCGCGTGAAAGCTGGGCTGATAGGTGTCAAGGAACTGGTCCGCGAAAATTACGAGCGGCTTGAGCGCATCTTCAGCGAAGGCCGCCGCATCACGGGCCTGGCGACAGGTTATCCGGGCCTTGACAACGAAACCGCCGGCTTGCAGCCTTCCGAGCTGATCATCCTCGCGGCGCGCCCCTCGATGGGAAAAACGGCGCTGGCCCTCAACATTGCCGAAAACGTCGCGCTGCGGCAGCGCGAGCCGGTGGCTATCTTCAGCCTGGAAATGTCGAAGGAATCCTTGCTGCTGCGCCTGCTCGCGTCCGAAGCGCGCGTGGACGCGCACAAATTCCGCACCGGCCACATGAACCGCGACGATTGGGGCAAGATCACCGGCGCGCTCGCAGTTCTGGGCGAGGCGCCACTGTGGATTGACGATTCCGCCTCTTCCACCGTACTTGAAATGGGTGCGAAAGCCCGCCGCCTGAAACGCGACCGCGGGCTCTCGATGATGATCGTGGATTATTTGCAGCTCGTGGTTCCTACGAACTCAGGCCGTGGCACGAACCGCCAGGAAGAAGTCTCGAGCATTTCCCGCTCGCTCAAGGGGCTGGCCAAAGAACTGAAAATTCCCGTGCTGGTGCTGAGCCAGTTGACCCGCGCGCCAGAGCGCGAAGAACGCAAGCCGCAATTGTCAGATTTGCGCGAATCCGGCGCGATCGAACAGGATGCGGACGTGGTCTTGTTCATCAACCGCCCCAATTTCTATAAGACGGACCTGCCGGATGAAGACCGCGCCAAGGCCGAAATCATTGTCGCCAAGCAGCGCAACGGCCCCACCGGCAGCCTCAATTTCGTCTTTCTGGCCCGACACACACGATTTGAGGAAGCTGCCCCCGACGCCTGGACAACGTCCGAGCCCGTGGAGTAGACCCCCGATGGCCGTCAGCAGGCGCCCACAGCCGTGTGGCTCCAACCGCACGCCCATCCTCAGCAGGCGATAGTACCCGTTGAGCCGCTGCCCGCTAACCGCCTCATTATCCGTGAGATTCCGGCAGTCCCAAACTTGGCTGCAGACCGGCCCACTGGCCCTTCAACTGCATTCTTCGATGCCAGATGTTTACTCAAACGGCGCCGCCAGTTTGGCGAGACCGAATTATATTCGCGCCCGCGGCGCGGAGTCTGGCATTCTAAATGACGATGACGGAAGCGATTCATGTCGAGGGGCGGCCCGTCTGGGCGGAAATCTCGCTCCAAGCCATCCTGCACAACTTGCGCGTCATCCGGCGCCATGTCGGCGGAAAGCGGATGGTCCTTGCCGTCGTCAAGTCCAACGCCTACGGCCTCGGATCCGTGCCTGTATCAAGAGCGCTTCAAAAAGCGGGGACGGAGTGGTTCGGTGTGACCTGCGCCAACGAAGGCATCGAACTCCGCGAGGCAGGGATCCGCAAGCGCATCCTGGTGCTCACAGGTTTCTGGCCGGGCGAGGAAAAGCGCCTGGTCGAAAATAATCTGACGCCGACGGTGACGCGCGTGGACGACCTTCGACAGCTCGAGCGCGCCGCCGCGAAATTTGCGCGCCGGAAATCCTCACGCCTGCCATTCCATTTGAAAATTAATACGGGAATGAATCGCCTGGGAATTCTTCCGTCAGAGATTGAAGCTTTTGCCAGCGCGCTCTCCGATTGCCGCCACATCCGGCTCGAGGGTACATTCACCCATTTCGCCTCTGCGGAAGATTTCAAGGCCCAGCAGACGGATGATCAAGAGGAACTTTTCCGCCGCTGCCTTGATCACTTGCGCACGCATGGAATCTCACCCGGAATTGTGCACATGGCCAATAGCGGCGCGATCTGCGCCCGGCCGAGCACCTGGGCCGACATGGTCCGTCCCGGCGCGATCCTCTACGGCTATCACCAGTCGTTCGACCCGCCGGAAAAAAAGAAAGAAATCATGGCCATGATGCCGCTCGAGCCGTGCCTTTCGTTACGCGCGCGAATCATTTCCCTGCGGGAAGTTCCTGCGGGACAGGCCGTTGGCTATGGCGCTCGTTTTGTCACCGCGCGGCAATCGCGCATCGCGGTCATCAACGCCGGCTATGCCGATGGCGTCGTGCGTCAACGAACGAATCGAGGTTGCGCGCTGCTCCGCGGCCGCCGCGTGCCGCTGGTGGGAACAATCTCAATGGACTTGACCATGCTTGACGTGACGGACGTCCCGGATGCCACGCTCGGCGATGTGATCACCATCTACGGCAAGGATGGAAATTCCGCGATTGAAGTCTCCGACGTAGCCCCCGAAATCGGCACCGTCACCTCAGACCTGCTCTGTGCTCTCGGCCGCCGCGTGCCCAAGTATTACTTGTAGCATCGCCTTCGCGCCGCCATTGACTCTCTCTTCTCTAGCGGTGTTATACTACGCGCATCATAGCGATTCATATCGGAACTTCATTCGTTCCGGCGCTCAAAGAAAATTTCATAAAGCCGGCAGCGGGAAAAATAGGCAGCGGCGGTTCGGTTTACATAGATACTTATTTTCATACGTTTCATAGGGTGCCCCGATGCAAAGGACTCCTAACGTTCCCAGCCGACCTCCGGCTGGCACAACTCTCGACAATTCTCTTTCCAAAGCCGCGGCGCAACCGCGGGCCTCGCATGATCAAGTCGGATCGTTTTGGGACATGCTGGCGATCCGTCTCATATTCGTCGCCGTTTGCGTAGCGGCGGGATTTCATTTCAAGCCATTCAGCATGACCAGGGAATACGCCTCGCTGACAGGCCTGCTGTTCGCTCTTGCGGTCATCATGTTTGAAATACGGCTGCGCAGGGCGAGTTTGAGGCGGCTGATTGGCGCGGCCATCGGCTCGATTCTGGGAATTCTGGGCGCATATTTCACTTCACTCATTTTCACGCACACCTCTATGCCCGAGAGTACGCGTTCCTTCTTCAGTCTGGCCGTCTTTCTGGTGATGGCCTATATCGGCTTGATTCTAGGCGCGAACAAGGGCGACATGCTCAACTTGCAGGCGCTCGGCGGGCTGTTTGGCACTGAGCGCAGCATGAAGCATGCGTTCAAGGTGCTCGACACAAGCGTGATCATCGACGGCCGCGTAGCAGATGTGGCGGACGCCCAGTTTCTGGACGGAACCGTGGTCATCCCTCAGTTTGTTCTGCGCGAATTGCAACTCGTTGCTGATTCTGCCGACCCGCTGAAGCGCCAGCGCGGCCGCCGTGGCCTTGAAGTGCTGCAGCGAATCCAGAAGATGCCTCACCTGGAAGTCCTGATCGCCGAGGACGATTTCCAGAACGTTGCCGACGTGGACATGAAGCTGATTGAGCTGGCCAAGCGCTACGACGCAAAAATTGTGACCAATGATTTCAACCTGAACAAGGTGGCGGCGCTGCAAGGAATTGAAATCCTCAATGTGAATCAGCTCGCGAACGCACTGAAGCCCGTGGTGTTGCCGGGCGAATCCATGCGCGTGTTCGTCTTGCGCGAAGGCAAAGAATATAATCAGGGCGTCGCCTATCTCGACGATGGAACTATGGTCGTTGTGGATGGCGCGCGCAAAATGATTAACAAGACCGTGGACATCACTGTCACCTCTGTCCATCAGACCACTGCCGGCAAAATGATTTTCGGCCGCTACGACGAGCGCGGCGAGCAGACGCCACGCTCGACCGCCGTGGCACAGGCAGAGCCGCAGCCCGGGCCGCGCGCTGTGGAAAGCACGCCCGGCGGCGAACGTCCGCCCAGGCCGCTCTACCCCGAATCGAACCGATCATAGGCGTCTTTGCCTCGCTCAATCCCGCCGATTTGCGTTAGACTATTGGCCCTTCAATGAGCCGAATCGCCGCTATCATTCCGGCCGCTGGCTTGGGCACTCGCATGGGCGCGGACACTCCCAAGCAATTCCTCGAACTCGATGGGATGCCGCTCATCATTTTCACTTTGCGTCGGCTTGCTGCCTGCTCCGCGATCACGGAATTTTTTATTTCCACGCGAGCGGAGGACATTGTCTTCCTTCAGGATAAAGTGGGGAAATCGGGGCTCGGCCGGCCAGCGCGCGTGGTTCACGGCGGCGACACACGGCAGCAATCGGTGGCCAATGCCCTGGCGCAGGTGGACCCGACCACCGAAATCGTTCTGGTGCACGACGCGGTGCGCCCCTTCGTCACGCCCGCGCAGTTCGATCGCGTGATTGCGGAAGCGCGCGCCCGCGGAGCTGCCATTCTTGGCATCCCGGCGATTGATACCGTGAAGGAAGTGAAACGCGCGAGCCTGCCGGAAGACGTGGCGCTAATTACTGCAACAATTCCGCGCGAACGCATCGTGCTGGCGCAGACTCCGCAGGCGTTCTCCTATCCGCTCCTGCGCGATGCCTTCCGCAAAGCGCAGCAGGACTGCGTCACCGCCTCGGACGAAGCCGTACTCGTCGAGCGATACGGTCACGATGTCTTTGTGGTTCTCGGCTCCGAGCGCAACCTCAAAATCACGCGCCCCGCCGATATGGATCTCGCTCGCTTCTACCTCGAACAAGAGCGGGGCATGAAATGACACGCTCTGGGATCGGATACGATCTACATCGGCTGGCGGAGGGGCGAAAGCTCATCCTCGGCGGGATCCACGTGCCTTTTGACAAAGGGCCAGTCGGACATTCCGATGGCGACGTCCTGAGCCACGCGTTGTGCGACGCGTTGCTGGGGGCTGCCGGCCTCGGCGACATCGGAACGCATTTTCCGGACACCGATCCGAAATGGAAAGGCGCGTCGAGCCTGCTCTTCCTCGAGTACACGCGCAAATTGCTCGACGAGCGGCGGCTTCGCATCACGCATCTCGATGCGGTCATCATCTGCGAGCGGCCAAAGCTGGGCCCGCATTTTCCCGCCATGCGCGCAGCGCTCGCGAAATCACTGGGCATCGCGCCCGAGCAAATCAACTTGAAAGCCAAAACAAACGAAGGCACCGGTGAAATCGGCCGGGGCGAGGCCATCGCCGCCCACACCGTCGCTACGCTCGAGTCGCATTGACCGCCGAAATGATAAACTGGCTGACGGGCTTTCATGCAGTGGAAGAAGCGCTCGCGGCCGGGCGCCCGCTGGATCGCATTGTCATCGCAAGTGGGCGTCACGGCGAGCGCCTCGAGGCCATCGTGCGTCTTGCGAAATCGCGCGGCGTGCCCGTGCGTTTTGAAGATCGCCAGCAGGTTGATCGCCTCGCCGGAACCCGCGACCACCAGGGCATTGCTGCGCTCGCGGCCGCCAAGCCCGCAGTTGACCTCGAAGATTTGCTGCGCGAGAAATCAGGGCAGGGCTTGCTCGTTCTCCTCGATGGTATTGAAGACCCCCACAACCTCGGCGCGATTGTGCGCACGTCGCTCGCGGCAGGAGCGAGTGGTGTCGTGATTCCAGAGCGTCGCGCTGCAGGCTTGACCGATACGGTCGAGCGGGCCTCCGCCGGCGCACTCACGCACTTGCCGGTCGCGCGCGTGAAAAACCTCGTCCGCGCAATGGAAGAAATCGAAGAGGCGGGTTACTGGCTCGTGGGACTCGATGAGCGGGCAGAGAAGAGTTACACGGAAGTGGACTACGAAGGCTCAGTCGGCATCGTTCTCGGCGGCGAAGGCGAAGGACTGCACGAGCTGACGCGCAAGCGTTGCGATTTCCTCGTCTCGATTCCCACCACCGGCCCGGTGCGTTCGCTCAACGCGTCCGTCGCCGCCGGCGTCGTCCTCTTCGAAGCTGTCCGCCAAAGAAAAAAACAGAAATTGGAAAAAGGAAAATAGAAACTGGGGGGGACCGACTGCCACCTCGGCATGAATTCCCGCTGAGGAATCCTTGCTATTTTCGCTTTTCAATTTTCCAATTTCGTTTTTCCCCCCTTCCTACTTGTCGTATTTCAACAGCGAAAACACGTCCACGCCTGGGAGTTTTCCCCGCCCATTGAGGAAGCTCAGCTCGACAGCGAATGCCGCGCCCGCCACTTCACCGCCAAGTTTCCGCACAAGCTCCATAGCCGCCGAAGCCGTGCCTCCGGTGGCGAGCAGGTCGTCGCAAATCAGCACGCTCTGGCCGGGGTTGATGGCGTCCTGGTGAATCTCGAGCTGGTCGCTGCCGTATTCGAGCTGGTAGGTGACGGAGACGCTCTTCCACGGAAGCTTTTTCGGCTTGCGCACGGGAACAAACCCGGCGCCTAAGCGGTACGCCAGTGCAGGCGCAAAAATAAATCCGCGAGCTTCGATTCCCGCGACGATGTCCACATGCTTCCCGTTGTAATGCTCGCACAACCTGTCCACCAACGAATGAAAGCCGCGTGGATCCTGCAGCAGCGTGGTCAGATCGTAGAAGAGAATGCCCGGCTTGGGATGATCGGGTATTTCGCGAATCAATTTTTTCAGGTCGTCCATCGTCACCTCTATGATCACCCGTCGTATTCGACGGAAAATCCTTGTGCGAACTCCGGATCGATCGCTGCTTCTTCATCTGTCACGTGCGAGACCTGCGCGGCGCGCGGCCCTCGATCGAGTTCCGCGCGCAGTTGGGCGAGTATCCTAGCATCACCGATTGCATACACTTCCACACGCCCGTCGCCTAAATTCCTCACGTAACCGGCCAGCCCCAGCCGCCGCGCCGCTCGCTGCGCAAAATAGCGGAAGCCCACGCCCTGCACCATTCCGCTTACAAAGTAGCGCTTCGCTCGTTGAGTATCGTGCACGGCCTGCGCGGCCCGCAGGCCGCAAACGCGTGATTCTATCAAACCAGGCACGCACATGACAGGTGAAGACCGGAGTAAGAAATCCGTCGCGCCATTTGACGCCGGTGCGGGTGGCCGCATCTATCGAATCATGCGGCGAATCATGCGGCGAATCATGGGGCGAATCATGGGAGAATTGCCGCCTATGTCTGCCGCCGCAGCGGGCCCGCCGTCGCGCACCTGCCAGCTCAGCCGAGAGTTTCACCGCACCCGCGCCGCCGCATTGGCAATTGCGTTCATCGCCATCGCTGCCGTGAACGGCGCTCCCCAATCCTCGCGCGAGACCCGCGAAAACCAGATTCCCCAAGCGCAAACCGTCCGAGGTGTAGAAATCGTGGAGCACGGTGGCTACCCGGAACTCCGCGTAGACGGCGCGCCCTTCTTCATTCATTCCACCTCGTTCTTCTATTACCGCATTCCACGCGACCAATGGGAAGCACTGCTCAGAATCTACCGCTCAGAGGGCATCAATACGATCGATCTCTATATCCCGTGGAATTGGCATGAACCGAAGGAAGGCGAATTCGATTTTGACGGCCACACGAACCCTCGACGCGATCTCCGCACGCTGCTCGCGGTGATCACGCAGCAGGGTTTCAAGCTGATTGCCCGCCCCGGGCCGGAAATCCTGAACGAGTGGCGGCACGGAGGCTATCCCGGCTGGTTGCTCGATCGGCCCGAATACAAAATGGATCCTGCAGACTGGATCGAAGGCCGCTATCCCCCGCTCGACGGCTTGAACGCACGCGACGCAGAAGCAGCCGCTCACGGCTGGCTCGAAAACTCCACACACATGACCTACGCGCGCCAGTGGCTCACGACCGTTGCGAAAAAGTTGGCGCCATTCAGCTCGCATCGCGCGCCGCCCGTCCCATCGGCGGAACAGGCGGCTGCACCACCACAAGCGGCCAGCGGCCCGCTTCTGTTCGTGCAGCTTGGCGATGATTTCGGCATTGGACGCACGAATCGCGCCGGCCCGGAATTCTGGCGCTATGTTGATTCCCTGCGCGGCGCGGTCGAAGAGGGCGGCGTGGATGTCCCCGTGTTTATCAATCCGACTGACATGCGCGTTTCTGCCGAAGGCTCTGGTCTGGCACACCCCATCGGCGTCATGGGACAGTGGTATCTCCGTCCACGCGATGCCGCCGCCGGAGCGCGAGCTGGATCCGCCGGCAACATTCTTGCAGCATCCGACGCAGGCGAACTCGAATTTTTCACTGAGGAATTAAAAACGCAGCCTAATTTTCCGCCGATGATGATCGAATATCAGGCCGGATGGTACGCGCCCGCAGATGACGATCGGCCTCTCCAGAATCCCGTGGAAAACACGCTGCTCAGTTCGCGCCTGCTTATCGCCAATGGAATTCACGGCCTGAATTACATGCCTTTGCAAGATACGTACAGCCCCGCGGGCTATTCCGTCCCTTGGGCCAATCGCTCTTATCGCTGGGACGCGCCGCTCGGACCCGATGGCGATCACCAGCCGCGCGTTCTTGCCGTTACCCGGAATTCGTCGGTGCTCCATCACTGGGGACAGCAGTTGGCTGCTTCACACAAGCGCGCTGACTTCGGCATTCTCTACCCGCTTGGAGCGTACCCGCAGGACCTTCTTTCCCGCGCAGATATTTTGCATGTCTCGGAATCAGTGATGCGCGTCGAACGGCTCGCCACGCTGGCGATGCTCTCCACAGAATTACTCGACCCTGCCTATCAGCCGGTTGAGCAGCTCCTGCGCGATCCGATGCTGCTGCTGCCTGTTTTCGATCCCGACCGGCCGCAATTTCAGCTCTCCGAGCAGGCGCAGCGCGCGATCGTCGCGTATGTTCGGCGCGGAGGCACGCTGCTTGTTTTTCCCAGACGGCCAACAGGGACACTTCTTGAAGAATTGTGGAAGTCTGCGCCGGAGCCGGAAGCATTGGCTGCGGACAAGGGTATCCGGGCGCGCTGGAAATTCGGCGGCGGCGAAGTGATCGAATCTACCAAAGATTTTTTCTCCTGGGTCGCGCTCGATCGCTCGCTCGCGGAGAATCGTTCCCAGCGCGAATCCAACTGGGCCATAGGCGTGCTTCACGAGTTCATCGCCGCGGCAGGCCTGCGGCCCACAGTAATCATTTCCGGCAAGGCCACTGGCGCCGCTCATCTGATCGCCAGCGAGATCGTCACAAATGAAGGTACCGGCGCGCTGGGCGAGCGTAAGGGCGGCCAGGGTTTTCTCAGCATCACCAATCTTTCTGCAGACTCCGCCGCAAACACTTTTCTCGAAATTCTTTCTCCGGCCGCGTCCGCGCGCGGAAAGGACACGGACTACACGGCTCTGCACGTCACTGTGCCGCCGCGCGAGTCTCTGCTCCTCCCGCTCGAGGCGCCCATATGCTTTGCGGATCCGGCAAACGCGCCGTGCGGTGACGCCGTCCGAGCAGCCAGTACAGAATTTCTCGACGCCCGGCGCGAAGGAAAACTCCTCGAACTGCAGTTCTACGTTCCCATGCGCGCGGAAATTCATCTCCGCCTGGCGCACAAACCTGCACATGTCTCTGTGGATGATAACAACCTGGAGACAACTTGGGTCCCAGCCGAAAACGAACTGCGCATCCAGCTCATGCGTGGCGCCGCTCCCCATTATGTGCGCACGCTGAAGATCGACCTCAATTACAAACCACACGTCCCGGAAGCTGAAAAGGTGGGCAAGGCTTCGCTCACCGGCCTCGATTTTTATGCCTGGAATGCCATGAGATTTCCCACCAGCCAGAGTGCTTTCCTGCGCACCTTTCCCCCATTGATCCTAGTGGACCCGAATCGTCCGACAAGCATCATGTTCAGCGTCGTAAATCTTGGCCCGAATGCGAGTCGCGATATTGGTGTCACTGTTGAAGGGCCACTCCACGGCAATGAGACCTATCGGATCCCTCCGGTGAGCGCGGAAGTGGAATTCATCAAGTTGAAGCCTGCGGGAAAAGAAGCCATGGCCATTCCACCGGGCCCCGATGGGTTTCTTCACGGTATAATCAAAATCCATTCGAAGGATGACCACCGCAGCATTCCTATTGTTTTCCTTCTCCTTCGCATAGATGGCGTCACCCACTACCGCTATGATTTCGATCGCGACGGCGCGGACGAATGGGTGCTCGAGAATACGGGCCTGCGGCTGATTGTCTCGCCCGAGTCGGGCGGGCAGGTTCTCGCGTTAGTGGACAAATCTTCAGGAACTAATCTTTCGACGAGCGTGGGATTGTTGCGTGATGCTTTCTCTCATATAGATAATCTCGAGAACTCGAGCGATCTTCGCGCTCGAGGCCGGTCTGGGTTGTTTAACCGCGCATACACGGCTGAGTGGCAATCGGAACAAACAAATCCCGCCGTTAAACTCCAGTACGACGCGCCGGATATTGTTCTCGGCGACGCGCACATTGAAAAGACCATTCAGTTCGAAACCGCCGACACTCTTCGCGTGGATTACCGCGTAAGTTTGAATGCGACCAATGGCAACGTGCCTGGGCCATCACAATCTCCGCCGCAATCTTTTATCGCTATGAATTCGTTCCCCGCCGTCGCACTGGCGGATCATGGGACTCTTTTCTGCTGGCAGACAGAACTGGCTTCCTCAGCTCCAAAAGAAACAGCGCAGCCATCGCGGGACGAAAACGTAAACCTTCATTGCGAAGATTTCTCACCGAACGGGAAAATCATCGAGTTGCCCGCAAATGCAAGACGGGTGGAGGTTCATACCGCTGGCCATCCTGCGACGGCGCTCGAATGGGACTGCGGCAAGGCCTGCCCGCAAATGAAGATCGAGCCCAAGAATTTCTCCGCACTTTTCCGCTTGCAGTTCCCGCCACTCACACCCGGCGCGGAAGCCGCGCAATACACGCTTCGCATCCGCGCTCCTGGGACACCTTGACGTTTCTGTGAAATGCGCCGGACACGCTTGAGGATGTGATATTTTCTATCAGTCTATGATTTCTGCTGGCTAGACTCAAACCCTATCAACCGCATCTAAGAAATTGGGAAATGGAATCGAAGAACCAGTTGCTGTCACTGTCCACGCTAGCCGCCCTCGTACTGGGCGCCGCGCTCTCCGCTCCTGCGCAAGACACCCAGGGGCCCATGGCGCCTCCGCCGAAATTCGAAGTGAAGCGCATCTCCGCGGACCCGCATCCGGGACCACCGCCGATTCCGGAAGCGGAAATAATCAAGCGATTTGCGGCCAACGAAGTCGTCATGCAAAAGCAATACGACGCTTACAATTTCACGCAAATGATTCGCCTTGAAGAGTTGACCGATCCCGGCGGAAAATTCACGGTTACGGGCGAGGTGTACAGCCGGCCCAATGGCGAGCGCTTTCTGCGCGTCACCAAGCAGCCCGAATCCACCTTGAAGATCATGGCCTTTGCGCTCGAAGACGTGAAAACGATTGCCACCTTGCCACTCTTCGTTCTGACAACGGATGAAATCGCGAATTATAAGTTCACGTATGCCGGGCAGGACAAACTCGACCAGATCAACACGTACGTTTTCCAGGTGAAGCCCAAACAATTGAGCCGTACGCGCCGCTTATTCGACGGCGTGATTTGGGTGGACGATCAGGATTTCGTCATCGTGAAAAGTTTTGGCAAGTTCGTGAGCGAGATTGCGGGCAACGGAACGAAGCTCCCCTTCACGATGTTTGAAACTTTCCGCGAGAATTTTCAGGATAAGTACTGGCTTCCGACCTATACGCGCTCCGACGATTACCCCCAGGGCGCCGACAACACGGAGCAGCACCTACGCCTGGTCATTCGTGCCACAGATTTCAAGTTGAACGCAGTGCCCGCAGCAGCCGCACCGGCGCCGTCACTGCCCGCACCGTCCCTCAAGCCGGCTGCTCCGCCAAGCAATCCGCCATCGCCCCGCTAATCCAGCGCCTGTAAGTAGCTCGGCAAGTCGCGAATCGAGTGCAGAATCGTATCCGGATGCGCGGCTCGTATACGCTCTGCGGTTGGAAAAGGTCCCAGGACGCCAATGGGCCGAACGCCAGCGCGACGCGCCATCTCGATGTCCTCCGCCGTATCTCCCACGTACACGCAATCTTCCGGCTCGGCGTGGAGCCGCGCAAGCGCAAGATTCAATGGGGCGGGATGAGGCTTCTTCTTCGGTACGTCTTCACTGCACACGCAGGCGGAGAAATAAGCAGCAAGCTCGAAGTCGCGTAACTGCTGCCGCACGCGCCGGCGATTTCCGCTGGTGACGATGGCGAGATCAAAGTCGCGCCCCAGCGTTTGCACGATTCTCCGCGCGCCCGGCAAAAGCGCCGGAGTTTCTTTTGCATACGCGAGCGTCCATAGTCGGTCCGCCTGGTCCCATTTCTCGCGCGGGATTTTCGCGGCGCGGTACACGCGATACCAGTTCGGTGAGTAGTGGCGCGCGAGTTCCGCCGGTCCCCAATCCACTCCGAGCGCGCGGAACATGGTCAGATACGCGCGAGTGTCCGAGGCGAAGGAGTTGAGAAGTGTGCCATCCCAATCAAACAGGACAGCGCGCGCAGGAAACTGCTTACGCTTCATGGCGGGAGAATCGTATCAGAGAAACGCGGTTCAGCGAGTGCAGTAGCGTTGCGGCAAAGTGTCGTCGCGTCGGAGCGCGAAATCGTCGAAGCTGGCCGCGTAGCCACGCCAGCCCGGTGTGTCGCATTCTTCCGCGCGAACAATATGAGCTGCGGTGCACATCTGCACCGTGCCCATACCAATAGGGCGTTCGACCAGCGCCACTTCCAGCTCGATCGCGGTTCCGGGCTCAAAATCGCGAGGCGCGAGAAAATAGACACCGCTCGAGCTGATGTTGCGCGTGACGAGTGTGACGGGTATGGGTTCCACGACATCGCCAACGCGCGTTAAACGCAACGGCAACGAGAGATGCGCGCGCGGGCTGCGTCGGCGGTCTCGCGCAACACCAATGGCGTGGGTTGGGACGCGGGTAAATCGTCGTGGCCCAGGTTTGTCCGTGATAGATCTGACGGATTCGGTGCGGTTTGCGAAATCGCGCAGCGGCGATGGTACCGCCTGCTGGACTTTAAAGTCTCGAGCAGCCCCCATGTCCCTTCCCCCAAGACCTGCCCAGAATTGACCCCAGTGGTTGCCCCAATATGCTCGTACCAGCGGGACGCGTCAACGGAGCTTCCCACCAAGTTGACGTATCATATAACCCCGGGTGGTAAAGTGCCAGATATGGATTTTAACGTGCCGTTTGGGGTCCAATCCCCGCCAAAATGGCCGGGATTTGACCGCTAGAAACGGATAGTCATTCCTCCGGGCTTCCGTTAACTTTGACGCGGAGGCCAGAGCGATGGGAACCGTTCCAATGCCACGAAGCGAAACTCGAGTTCCAACGAGTCAATCATACCGTCCCGAAGCGGCGCAGTGGCGGGCGGTCCAAGCGCGAGATCGCGGAGCCGATGGCGCATTCGTTTACGCCGTGCGCTCTACTGGAATTTACTGCCGGCCGTCGTGCCCATCGCGCAAGCCGCGGCGCGGGCAAGTCGTCTTTTTCAATTTGCCTGAAGCGGCTGAGCAGAAGGGCTTCCGCCCATGCCTGCGCTGTCGGCCGCGCGCCGTCGACCCCCGCGATGCCAGAGCTGAAGCGGTGGCACGTGTGTGCCGTGAAATTGAGAATCGTATCCATGGTGAAGAAAGCGGCGCGGGGGAATCGCCTGTCACTCTCGCCGCTCTCAGCGGACCTGTGGAGATGAGCCCGCATCAACTCGAGCGCGCTTTCCGCAGCGTGATGGGCATCACGCCACGGCAATACGCCGATGCGCAGCGGATGCGCCGCCTAAAAACGCGATTGAAAAAAGGAGACGACGTGACCACAGCACTCTATGACGCTGGATTCGGTTCGAGCAGCCGGCTTTATGAACGCGCCCCTTCGCATCTGGGCATGACTCCCGCCACGTACCGCCGGGGTGGCGCCGGAATGCGCATCCGCTACACGATTGCAGATTCGCCGCTCGGTCGCCTGCTCGTGGGCGCGACGGATCGCGGTATCAGCGCGCTGTATCTGGGCGAATCCGACGCGCGACTGGAAGCTGCGATCCAGAAGGAATATCCGCGCGCGGAAATCCGCCGCGATCGCAACGGCATGGAAGGCTGGATCGAATCAATCCTCGCTCACTTGCGCGGGCGTGAACCGCATCTGGATTTGCCGACGGACGTGCAGGCGACCGCTTTCCAGCGGCGCGTTTGGGAAGAGTTGCGGCGGATTCCCTACGGCGCCACACGCACATACAGTGAAGTTGCACGCGCGATCGGGCGCCCAAAGGCCATCCGCGCCGTGGCTCGCGCCTGCGCCACAAACCCTGTTTCGGTCGTTGTGCCTTGCCATCGCGTGGTGCGCGAAGATGGCAACCTTGCCGGCTATCGTTGGGGGCTCGACCGCAAACGCGCGCTGCTGGCGCACGAATCCGCCGAGGTCGGATTCAAAAAGGGCGGAGCACGGAAAAATTAATTTTGCGGCAACTGAGAGCTGACATCTTCAGTCGGGGAAAAAACGCGGAAATAATCGCTAGCCTTGTGGCCTGATCTTTTCGGTGCCCTTGGGCCAATGAGGTTTGAAACGTGCATCGCCCAGGTCAGGATTTCGCGCGAGCTTCGAGTAGCGGATGATGAAGTAATCGCCCGAGCCGGTTTCGGAGAATTGCTGCTGCACAGGAAGCCACGACGATTCATCAAACCAGATTTGAATCTTTGAAATATTGTTTCGGACTTGGTCGGATTTTGGCGTCAATTCAATTTGGGCAGTTTTCTTATCGTCGAGCACCGGCTCTCCAAGCAGTGTCACCAGATAATGTTTCTGAAGTTCCCTTCCCGGCGTGCCAAACCCGAGCAAAAGATACTGGTCGAAGAGAGAGCGATTCTTTCCGAGATTGTATTCCTCCACACGCTTGAGTCCGGGGTTGTAGATGTAGATGTTGTCGCCGCTGCGCAAAACCGTTCGCGCGTCCGGAGCCTTCATCTGCAGCAGCATCCTGTCGCCGCGAACAAGGATGGTGCCGGTTTCGGTGGAGCGGTCGTTGACGACGACAGTCACTTTGGTTCGCTCAACATCGGCCGAGAGGCTATGAAAATCCTTGGCCGCGGCATCGAGTTGCCGGAGAGCGGTTTCTAGAGACAGCGGAGCGTGGTTCTGCGAGATGGCAGCCGAGCCAGAAGCAAAGGCGATGCAGAAGCCCACGCACAGGGCGAGCAGTGCCGCCCAATTCCTACCCGTCAAATGATTCCTCCCCCGAGTGTAGCCGATTCGCGGAATGCTTCGGAATCATAGCATATAGGCTATGACGCAAATGGTTGTCGAGCGGTTGCGCAGTTTCTGAGTGCGTAATAGAAACGCCCTGGGGGACCTATGGGTGCACAGTAACATCGTAGTAGACAACGGAACCATCTTCGGCGCGCACGGGATCAATACGGCTCACCTGAAACGTCTGGCCCTTCAACTCTTCGACGGCCCGGCCGAGAATATCGTGCGTCTCGCGCTCGAGTTCCGGAGTTGGTTTTGCCGTGCGTTTCGCGGCGGGGAGCACCTTCGCGTCCACTCGATAGGTGCTTGTCTGGTGCGACGAGTCTTCTGAGACGAGTTCAACATCCGAACTCGCGAGCGCGGTTGACTGCGGCTGATCGTGAAACCAATGCCGCGGCGTGAACAGCACGAACGCAGCAACTGCGATGACCATCAGATCGTACGGCCAGCTCCCGCGCTCATAGGACCAGAAGACCGTGCGGAGCAAACCTTGCCACAGTCGCCCCATGTCAGTGGATCGAAGCGCCGTTGACTACAAGCCCGTCGCGCATATGCAGGATGCGATGCCCATAGGCGGCCGCTTCAGGATTGTGCGTGATCATCACGATTGTCTGGCCCAAATCCCTATTAAGCTGGCGCAACAGGCCGAGAACACTTTCGGAGCTTTTCGTGTCGAGGTTGCCCGTCGGCTCATCCGCCAGGACAATTTTCGGCTCGCTGATAATGGCGCGTGCGAGAGCGACACGTTGCTGCTCGCCGCCGGAAAGTTCCGATGGCTTGTGTTTCAGGCGCTCGGTGAGGCCGAGGAGATTCGCGACCACGTCGAAGCGGTGCGGATCGAAACCGTTGCCGTGAATGTGCTGCGCGAGCGCGATATTATGATATGCGTCGAGCGTGGGGAGCAGATTGAATCGCTGGAACACGAAGCCGACTTTGTGCCGGCGCAAGAGCGTCCGCGCGGAGTCGCTCATCGCCGTCAGGTCGTTCCCATCGAGCAGCACACGTCCGCGAGTGGCCTGCGCCAGACCGCCGATCACATGCAGCATCGTGGATTTCCCGCAGCCCGAAGGACCCATGATGGAGACGAACTCGCCGGGAAAGATTTCAACATTGATGCCGCGCAATGCCGGCACGTCCACCTTGCCCGTGCGATAAACCTTCCATAAATTTTCGGTCTTGAGTATCGGCTCCAACATCAGCTCCGATTCGATTGTCAGCGTTTCCGCGGATGGAAATATTCTAGCTGTGTTTAGCATTCCTGCCTAGCCTGGCGTGGATAACCGGTGCGCGGAGGAAATTATTCATAAGCCAGGGCCTCGACAGGGTCTCTGCGGCTGGCGAGCCATGCGGGATAGGACGCACCGAGCAAGCCCCCGAGGAGTGCGATCAAGCCGGCGCGCAGGATCCACTTCACGGAGATCAAAATCGTGAGCGTGGGAAAGATTCTCACGAATGTGTAGCGCGTGAGAAAGCTCAGGCCGACACCGGCGGCGATTCCAGCGATGCAGAGGAGCGTTGTCTCACTGAGAATAATTCTTACGATGTAGCTTTTCGAAGCGCCGAGAGATTTCAGAACGCCGATTTCGCGGGTGCGCTCGATGATGGTGGTGTACATGGAAAGGAAAATCACCAGAAACCCGATGGCCACGGCGATAGCGATCATGGTGTTGATGAAGGCGCCGAGGCCGGGGAGATTGGAAGAGGTCATGAGCGAAATAAAATCCTTGAGCGGGCGGATCTCATAGCGCGGGAGGAGCTGGCGGATTTCATCCATGGCGGCAGGAGTGTGATCCGCGCGGTCGCACTTGACGAAAAATACGGAGGCCTTATCGTGGGCGCCGGCCATTTCTTGCAACGTGGGCATCAGGACGAACAAGCGGGCGCCCTTGCCGTGTTCGACGATGCCGGCGACGTGAAAATCGCGCTCGAGAATATGTAGCGTCTGGCCGACTTTGATTTTTTTCGACGCGACGTAAATATCATCCACCAAAATGTCGTTGGGATCCTGAAGATCATGCCCGGCGTGAAAGACGAACCCGCCGGTGACCATGCGGAAACTTTCGGGATCGATGCCGTAGACGACGTCGAGCCCATTCACAGAATTGAATTGCAGCAGCACGGGCGCCACGGCTTGCACGTAATCGAGCTCCTGCAATTTGCCGGCGATCGCAATGGGCATGGGCGCGCCGCTGAAGGCCATGAAGATGGAGGCCGAAGGCGGCTGAACCATGATGTCAGCACCCACGCCCTCGGTGCGCTTGGCCACGTCTGTGAGCAGGCCGCTGGTGAGGCCCACGACGGCGATCACGAGCGTCACTTCCACCGCCACGGCAATCACAGTGATCAACGTGCGCAGAGGCCGGTGCAGCACGTTTTGAACGATCATGTGCCCAATCACGGCTGCTCCTTCGTGTCTTCGCCCACGCGCACGAGTTCCGCTCCCGGAGGCTGCTGGAGGACGAAGCGGTCGGCAGCGATGGTTTCGTTCAGAGTGACTTTCTTTATGGTGATCTCCAATTTGTAGTCGTCGCCCGGGCGGCTGATTGCGATTTGCCGCGGATAATTTATCGCGCCTGCCGGTTGCCAGTCACCGTAGTGCAGGTCCGAATTTACTTTGCCCTCGGGGGCAAAGATTTCAATGCGCGCCACATTCAGATCCGAGCGATCGAACCAGATCTTTTGGGCAATCTCCCAACCAACGTCGATGTGCATGGTTATGGCCCGAGTCATCTTCTTTGGCAGAGAAATGACGGTTAGCACATAGTAGCGCGCCGCGGGTTCATTATCCTCCTCAAACAGCACTGATGTGTCATTTGCAATCGGCGTCCAAAGGAGCGCGTCAACTAGATGCTGTGGCCGGAGGTTCTCGATGGGCTTCTTGGCCGTGCGCTCGAGGTCCGCTCTGCCCTCGAGGAACTTGTTCTTCGAGGGGATGAAGATGTGGAATGTCTCACCGTCACTCACCATGTCGAAAACATTTTTGCCCACCACGGGCGCCTGGCCGATCACCCGGATGCTAGCGGGCCTGGAAGCAAGAATAAACCCATTTACCTCGTGATATTGCTCAATCACGCCGGAGTAGGCTGAGCCGGCGATGAGCTTCATGGAGACGGTGGCGTTGAGGGAGTTAACTGCCGCTGCCTGTTGATTATAGCGCGCAATCAGGTCTGCCTTGGTCGCGGTCTGGAGCGGCCCGGGTGCTTGCCCCGGCTTCACGACGGTCTTCTTGCTGACGGCGCAACCGCAAGCCAAGAGCGCCGCTGCTGCCAGCGAGACCATCCAAATTGAGCGACGGCTTATCAGTGTGAATTCCCCCATATCTGCAAATAATTGAATGTAGCAGCCGCGTTCCGGGGGTGTCAACCGCTGCTGGATACTGAGGGCCGGAGGCTTGATGCCGGAAACCCCCCACCGGTAATTGGTCACTGCGACATGGAGAAAAATGGCAATCGCGGAAGAAGGTTTTTTGTTGCGATTAGAAATTGTTATGTATGTGCATTTTGAATGAGTTGCGTGAATTTCTAATTTCGCTAGTGTTGCGATTAGCCTTTTCTTCGCCTGTAAGGAAAAACGACTTCCGACAGGATCTGTCGCGCGCACCATGCGAGAAACCTCCATTGTTAGCATGGCAGATTGCGGGGCAAAATTCTACTGGCCGTTAGTACAGATCTTGGGGATTCGCGACCACTGGCCGAATTGTGGGGTGAGGGGGTCGAATTGAATTTAGTGCCCCTCGCTTCCTGCTTCGAAGGGATGGGGCATAGAGTAGTTTCCGATGGCTTTGACTACACAGCCAGGTGACCGCCACTTTCGGAACAGGAACCGCAAGGCGCTGACATAGTTTCCGAGTGGCCGACAATCCGGGAGTTGGCCAGACCAGTCAATACAAGCGCGTTTGTCATTACCGATCCGGTGAAACGATGAACTTCCCACAATCGGACTTCTGGCCTGGAACAACAGCCGGTTTGCCCGTAATCTGGAGCTGTCGAAGGGATGTCCTACTTGCAATGATGGCTTCCGACATGCCGACTTTCGGAACTAATAGTGCGGCGCAAGTAACGAAAAATGTTGGGCAACGATCGGATTACGAGCTCCTATGTTTCTAATTGCTGTTGCAGCTCACCTCACGTGGCGGAGATCTGGGCTCGCCCTGTCTCGACAGATTTGTGCGCTGACGCCGCGGACGAGAACAAAGGTATCAGACCTTCGACCATTGTCGGGTGAGTCAGGACCGCATCGCGCAGTGCGGTATAGGGCAGCTCGGCAATCATGGCAATCTGCACGGCGGACATGACCTCTCCGGCGCTGGCAGCGAAGGCCGTGAACCCGAGGGTGCGATCCCGGTCGATTTCCACTAGCGCCTTCAAAAATCCTCGCGTTTCGGTAAGCGCATGCGCGCGCAGCACCGACTTCATCGGGATTTTGAACCGGCGATAAGCAATTCCTTGTGCTTTCGCTTCCTTCTCGCTCAGTCCGACGCGCGCGAATTCTGGATCGGTGAAAAGGCAAAATGGAACTTGCCTGCCCGTGGTTATGTGGTTGCCGCCAGTCAGGTTGTCGCGAATGACGCGGAAATCGTCGATGCTGATGTGCGTGAACTGCGGGCTGCCCGCCACCTCTCCGATGGCCCAAACGCCCGGCGCGGTGGTCTGCAGCCGCTCGTTGACCTTGACGTACCCGCGATCCGTTACCTGGACGCCGGCCAACTCCAGGCCGATGCCCTGCGTGTTCGGAGTTCGGCCCGTGGCAACTAGCAGATGACTTCCTTCCAGTGTTTTCTCCGCGCCATTTTGCTCGAAAATTACTTTGACGGATTGCCCCGATTTTCCCGAGACCCTCTTCACCGTGGCGCTCAACAGGACTGTGATGCCCTCATCGTGGAACAGACTGGTAACGGCTTCTGCGACGTCGTCATCTTCCCGCGGCAGCAACCGGTGCATTCTTTCGATCAAAGTTACCTTGCTGCCGAATCGGCGCATCGCCTGGGCGAGCTCTAATCCAACGTAGCCGCCGCCAATCACCAGGAGATGCTCGGGCACTTCATCGAGTTCCAGTGCTTCCACATGCGTCAACGGCTGCGCGTCGGCAATTCCCGGGACCGGCTCGACGACGGCGTGCGTGCCAGTGCTGATGATGATGTTGGCTCCGCGAAGCTGTCGCCGCGCCCCATCCGGAAGCGTCATTTCCAAAGTCCCAGGACCAATGAACCGTCCGACGCCGAGGATCAGCTCCGCGCCGCTGCTCTTGAAATTCTCCAAGTACATCTCGTTCAAGCCCCGCACCATTCTGCGTTTGCGCGCCAGCACCGCCGGCATGTCAATAGCCGAACCCGGCTTGGCGATTCCGCCGCGTTCCGCTCCGCGAAAGCACGTCGCGATCTTCGCGCTATCGATGATGTTCTTGCTCGGAAGGCACGCGATGTTCGGGCACGATCCGCCGATGAATTTTCGCTCGACGACGGCGACACGCTTTCCGTCGCTGGCAAACGTCCACGCAGCGAGCGTCGATCCCGTCCCGTCCCCGAGGATAACCAGATCGTATTGTTCCGGCTGCGTCTCCTTAAGTACCTGAGCGGATGAGGCGCTTTCGGCGGCCTTCATGCGGATTTTCCTTTCCGAGCGACAGGTTCCCTCTTCGCTTGCATTGATTTCACGAGAGCAGCAGACGATGCTCCTTCCAGCGACAGTCCATAGCCAACTTCTCGAACGATACGCTCCTTCAAGGGCTGGATGAAATGCACGCGCGTGTTGCGGCGTGTCACTTCCGGAGCCTTCAGGTACAGCTCGGCCAATTCCCGCGCCCGACTGAGCGCCTTACCGTTCGGCACAACTTCGGCAACCACGCCCCATTCTAGCGCGGTACGCGCCGCCAGCGGCTGTGGGTTCAGCAGGAACGCCTCTGCTCGTCCCGCTCCAGCGCGATAACTCCAGGTGGTAAAGATTCCGTCACCGGGTGCAACGCCCGCGGCGAAGTGTGCCACATCCTGGAAAGTCGCGCCATCTGCCGCCACAATTACACTGGCAAGTAGCGCGTAGTCTGAATGCACATGCGCGCGTCCCTCGATCGCCGCGATGACCGGCACGCGTATGTTGGCTATGTTTTCCAAAACCTGAACGCCTTCGTCGTGAACTTGGCTCCAAATGCCGGGATCCGCGACATCGCCGAAAGAGGACCAATCGACGTCAATAATGAAGTCCCCACCTGCGCCCGTCAGAATTACGATCTTGTTCGCTCGATCTTGCGCAATCCGGTAGAAGGCATCGACAAATTCCGTGTGAGATTGCGAGCTCATAATGAACGGTCCGCCGTTGCCGTGGAACTCAGCAACCAGCACACCTTTGTCATCTCGTGTCATCTTTAGGTTGTGATAAGCAGAAAAGTAGTTACTTTGAAGTTGCATCGTATTCTCCTCTCTGTGTCGCCCTGACTCCGTTCGCCCGAATGTGTTATTGCGAGGTCAGCACATTGCACTCAGGTGGCCAAAACGAGACCCCCTGCGGCACGAATGACCTCCCCGGTGATCCACGCTGATTCGTCTGACGCTAGGAACACCGCCAAATTATGCTCCTTATGCTGAAGAGCGTTTTGAAACAGCGCGTCAACATCCAATTTTGCATCCTGAACGAATCATCGGCAACTCGGAACTATCCCGAAACGGGTTCGAGGAAGTTGGCCGGATTAGTACCGGGAAGTCGGCATCTCGTCAGGAAATCAAGCACTGACGAGATGCGCGTTTATCGGTACCAATCGGGCGAAACTTCCCCAAGCCGACTTATGGACCGGAACAATTTCCGGTTTGCTCGGCATTCATTTCTCAATGAGTGTAATCGCCTGTTATCGCCAAGTATCCTGCGGACTACCGAAGCGGGTAATCCTGATTCCAAACATGCAGGTCTCCTTCGGATTTTAGCGCGCTTAGCGCCTATTGACTTCGTCGACGCAAGAGCGTATTTGAAAAGATGAATGCGGGAGCGTATCGTGCAGCTACACGACACGCTCCCTGACCACATTCAAGAGGTTCGCTCGACGGTGGTTGAACCTTACACTACGGGCCTTCCCCAGTCCCTCAAGACTTTTCCAGCCAAAATCTGACCAAAGGCAGTTGTGAAAAGCCTCAGTCGATATGGAGGTGAGAATCATGAAAATCGTGGTGATCGGTGGCAGTGGACTCATCGGGTCAAAGCTCGTTACCAAGTTGCGCGAGCACGGGCACGAAGCAATTGCCGCATCGCCCAATTCCGGCGTCAACACAGTCACGGGCGAGGGACTGGCCGAAGCGCTGAAAGGCGCCTCGGTGGTCGTCGATGTATCGAATTCTCCCTCGTGGGAAGACGCGGCTGTGTTGAAGTTCTTCGAGACATCAACCCGCAACCTCCTCACGTATGAAACGGCCGCAGGAGTGAAACATCACGTTGCATTGTCAGTGGTAGGGACTGACCGTATGCTCACAAGCGGATACTTCCGAGCAAAAATCGCTCAGGAGAACTTGATCAAGGGATCCTCAATCCCCTTCTCAATCGTCCGCGCAACGCAGTTCTTCGAATTCGTCAAGGGCATCGCCGACATTTCAACCGAGGGCAACAAGGTGCGTTTGCCGCATGTGCTTTTCCAGCCGATGGCGGCCGACGATGTAGCCAGTGCGGTCGGAAAGTTCGCGATGGGCTCACCAGTGAATGGCACCGTTGAAATAGGGGGGCCCGAAAAGTTTCGTTTCGATGAACTCGTCCGGCAAGGACTGGCTGCATGGAAGGATCCGCGCGAGGTTGTCGCTGACCCGCATGCGCGCTACTACGGCGTGGAGGTGAGCGAGCGCACGCTCGTCCCCGACGATGACGCGCAACTCGGCCAAACGCGCTTTGCGGACTGGCTCAAACAGCCCGGAGCGAAAGCGGCGGCGGCCACCCACTAGCGGAGCTACAAAGGGAGGCCAGTTTGCCGGAACCGGCCTCAACGGTACATGGTGCGAATCGCGTGGGCCGGTCAGATCGCCCGGGCCTACGGAATATAAACCGACCTGCGGGGCGCCCGACTAATGTGGACCACCGAGCGACCTGAAGAGCGATCTCCGCATTGCTCGAGACAGGGCCCTGCCCGACGTGCGTCGCTCTTTAGCCCCATCCAGCTCTGGTCCCGTACAGGCACTGCTCTTCTAGCTTCAACTGCTTCTGCACACACACGCGGGGACTCTAAGATGCCGCCGCATCGCCGGCGAGGGCTCGAACCGCCTTGGGCTGGGGACGCAGCAGCAAATAGAATGCGACGACGTGCGTGATCATCAGCACGGGCACGTAGAGGATCGGGATCGCGTACGTGGCGCCCAACTGCCCGGCCACTGCAGGAAGTCCAACCTTGGTGGCGTGGTAGTAGTCGAGGATGAGATCGACCATCCCCACGAGATTGAAGGCCGCGACGAACAGCCAAAAGAGCGGACGTATCCTTACCGTGAGAAGCGCCAGGATGGCGAGCACCCCGGTTGCCAGGTCCAAGTAGGCGGCGAACGTGGCGAAGCCAGCGATTGGCAGATTCGGGCCGACGACGCCTGGCAGGATAAAGACGAGCCCGAAGAAGCGGAAGCTGTGCAGCGTAGCGATGGCGCGTTGCGCTGCGACCATGTCCATCGACTTGAGCCAGGGCAGGATGTACACGCCGAAGCAAAGCAGCCACGCGACATAACCTAGAATGAGATGCAGATTGAAGATGGTTTCCGGTGACATTTGGCCTCCTATCAGACTAAGCGTTCGTTGGGGCGAATCTCCGACGCCGGGGACTCGGCCGACGACGAAATCATCATGTGTTGGTACCATTGGGTACCACACGCTGATAAGATGTAAAAACTTGGCGAAAGTTTCATGACTCGCAACTTTTTTCCCTGCCGGCAGGCCAAACGCAAGCCAGTCCCTTGTGGTACTATACGGTACCGGCGTCGTCAAGGAGAGGGTGATGGCTACGGCATCGATGTCAAGACGCCGCCAGAACGGCGGCGACGAAACCGCGGTGCGCGAGCGCATCCTTGAGGCGGCGTTTGCAGCGTTCATGAAGAGCGGCTACGCAACGACCAGCACGCTTGAGATTGCGACGCGCGCGCGCGTTTCGAAGCGAGAGCTTTACGCGCTAGTTGGCAACAAACAGGAAATGCTGATCGCCTGCATCAGCGAGCGCGCCAAGCGACTGGAGGTGCCCGCTGACCTGCCCGTGCTGCGCGATCGCGAGACCCTAGAGCAGGTGCTGGCTTCTTTCGGGACCAAGCTCGTCCACGAGATAAGCGATCCCACGGTCATTGCGGTATTCCGACTGGCGATCGGCGAGGCGGTCCAGGCCCCCGAAGTGGCGCGTGCGCTCAACTCTATAGGACGCGAGACAAGCCGTGCCGCCTTGCGCAAAATCATGGCCCGTGCACAGGCGTCCGGACTGCTCACAGGCCGTCCTGCCGAACTTGCCGAGCAGTTCGCGGGGTTGCTCTGGGGCGATTTGATGGTCAGCCTGCTGCTCGGCGTCGCCGAGCGACCGAACTCCCGCGAAATCGTGGTACATGCCCGCGACGCCGCAACCGCCTTCCTGCAACTTCATCCGCTACCGAATGACGGGCAATCCAGAGGTAACCCAATTACTTCCTATTTGCCGACAATTCGGAAGTAATCCACTTGTCTGCATGACGCACTAGCACTAACGACACCATTACAGGCTTCGGCCCTTTGCTGCGCGATCGAGTCATCAATATCTGCGGGGAGCCCGTCTGCCCCCGAGTCTTGCATCTTGCGTGGATCGGGAATTTTGACAAGCATGCTGCCCAGCATCGCGGCCGCGGGAGGTCTGGATTGTTCAGTCGAGAAATTCAACGCAGCAAAAGAAAAGTGCCGGCAGGATGCCGACGTTACAACAGGAGGAGCTATTCCAGAGGAGGCGGCGCCGCGATGGGGATGGCGTCAATGCCACCAAGGGAGACGAGCAGGCGGCGGAGCTTGGCGCGATCTTCGAGGGCCATGCCGACGGTCTCGAAGCCGGCTTGGTGGGAGCGGACAAAGCGCACGACGGCCTTCATGCTGATCGAGCGGAGGCCGGCAGGAATTTTCAGCGTGGCCTCGGTGCCAACGGGAATCTGCAAATCCCCGCTGATCAGGCCGCCATCGAGGCTCAAGACGCTGATGGAGGAGGAATATTTTCCGCGCGCGGAGGTGATCACGGCGGGCACATTGCGCGGCAAGCGAATGCGGCGATAGCGGCGGTGGCGTACGAAATCGCGTTCCTGAATCGGATCGAGCGGCGCAAGCGCCATCACTTTCGTGTCCAGGCCGGAATGGGGAAGAAACGCCTGCATCCATTCGGGATCCAGCTTCATGAGCGCCTGAGCGGCGGCCATGCGAATTTCTTCCGGGTAGGCCCAGCCGAAAGCCCTGCGTTCCTCGAGCAGCAGGCGCAAGTGGCCTGCCGCAGCCGGGGCGCGCATGCGGCCCAGCGCTTCGATGGCCTTCACGCGGAGGTACTCCGAACCCTGCGGGAGGATTTCTCCCTGGGCGAGGCGCAGGAGTTTGGGAGCGGTATTCGGGTCGGCGCACATCCCGATTTCGTCGAGCGCGAGCGGGAGCACCATATTGTCAATCAGCTCGATGGAATCTGCGAGCAGCTTGCCGCGCTCGGGTGAACCGGAAATTGAGAGTTGACGGACGACAGCATCGTGAAAGGTGCGGTGCCCTTCGGCCAGACGTACTGGCAGAATATCTTCGACAGCGAGCGGATCGAGGCGGCTGAGCAAGCCGACGACGGTGGCAGCTTTTGCGGGCGGCTCATTTTTCAGCGTCTCTTTCAAGTGGCGCACGCAAGGAGCGCCGACCGCCCTGCCGAGCTCGACGACGGTCTCGCGTTCACTGGCGCGCGCGGAGCGTGCCAGGCGCACGGCGAGATGGTCGGCGGCTGCATGCGGGACGCGCATGAGGACACCGACCAGGCCTTCCGGCATGGTTTCGGCGGTGAGAGCTTCTTCGATGAATTCGGGGATGCGATTCTCGACACCGATGCGCGGGCGTATGCTCTGCACCCAACTGGGGCGCTGCTCTTCGAGTTCAGCGAGTGAATCGAGCGCCTGCTGCATGGCGCGATAATAGCGGCGGGACGCTGATTCCTGGCTGAGGCGGACGAACGCCGCACTCAGGAGCGTCTGCAGCTCGGGATCTTTTTCTTCGGCCATCTGCTGGCCAATTTGAGCGAGCGCATCCTGCAAGCGCTGGCTGGCAGCCTTGCTGTAAAGCCCGGCAAGCTGACCGAGGCCGATGGCGGCCTTCTTGCGCGCTTCAGCGTCTTTGTTGCGGACGCATGCGGCGTACTTCAGCAGGATATCACCGGCGGCGGCGGACTCACCGCGGCCGAGGAGTTCCTCGACGTATTGCTGGACGTTGCGCGGGGGGATGCACCACGCTTCCGGGGACATTAGGACAGTCCGCTTGCCTGAATCGGGCACCGCGGCCCAGAACTGGCGGTCGAGGACGTCGGCGTGCGGTTCCAGGGCGACACCGGCGGAACTCAATTTTTCTTCGCGCGATTTCAGCAGCTTGCGCAGAGTTTCGAGTTCGTGGCCCATGCGGTCGAGCATCTGGCGCACGGCGTTGACGCGGACTTCGCCGCGCTGGAAGCGATCGAGCGCAAAACGAATGGCGAGGTCTTCGGCGAGGCGGAGGAGTGTGGCCTCGTCCATTTTTGCGGATGGTGTGTGGGCAGCGATGCCCGCGAGCGCCTGGCGCAGGGTGACCTGTGCATTCTGCGGAAGAGAAGCGAGGCGATTCTTCCACTCATTTGGATCGAGCTGGGAACTTTTTGATTGCTGTGCCTCGCCGAATTGCACCAGGAGTTTCAGCAGGCTTTGGAGGTCGGCTTCCTCGAGCTGCGAGACTCCAGCGGAGCTTCCGGCCGGGTAGCCGCCGCCGAAGCCTGGGCCCTGGCCCGCCGAGAATCCGCCACCTGCTCCAGCTCCTTCGCCAGTTCCAGTGCCAAATCCTGAACCGGTACCTGAACTGGCACCCGAACCGCCGCCAGACCCTGTCCCAATTCCTGCGCCGCCGCCGACCCCGGGTCCGCCGGGACCGCCATGCGAGCCTTCTGCGGCAGTGATGAGCTGAATCATTTTTTCAGGACTGCGGAACCAGTCCTGCATGCGGTCCGTGTCGGCGCCGAGAGTTTTCAAAGTTAAGTGCGCAGCAACGCGGGCTTCGGAGAAACCAGCGTCTTCGGCGACGAAGCGAATCTCGTTGACGCGGATTCCAGTGATTCTCTTCGGGCCGAAAAGCTGTTCCAGGCGGTCCGTGAGTGTGCCTGCCTTTGGGCTCGTTTCCATGAAGGCTCTTACAAAATCGGCGAATTGATGACGCTCGACCCTTGACGTGAAGCAAATGCTGGCGACGCCAGCGGTGGTGAGAAGGTCTGCGAAGCTGCGCTCGGCGGGGGTGGATTCAATCGGTTCCCCGTCGAGGAGGAGTTGTGACCCGGAAGCACCCAGCAACAGGCCGCCTTGGCCGGCAGCGTTCACGGCGGCGACCAGCTCGTTCCAAGTTGATTCAAACTGGCCGGCCGAGCGGGCATGCTTTAAACCATACAGGCGAGCGTACTTGAGAAGCACATTGAGGCTGCGTACGAAGGCGCGGGCGTTTGGGACTATAGACTCGCTGGGCACTGTCAGCTCACATGAAGGGGCCGGCATCTCCTTGTCCTGCATAGAGTGTACTAGGACCAATGTTTAAGGGAATAGTACGTTCGGTCTAAGTTTTCAGAATGTGAAACCTGCGGAGAAGCTAGGAAGGGAGACGAATTTCCACTTCGAGACCTTCGAGGACGGGGCGGACGCGGCGGATCACTTCGCTGGCCCAGAGCTTCTGGCTGAGGAGGACCAGTGAGCCATCTTCAAAGTTGCAGACGGCGCAGAAGTAATAATTTCGCAAGGCCTGATGGTAGGCATCCACGCCGCGACGGGCCAATTCGCCTTCGAGCGTGGGATCGCCTGCGGTGAGTTGAGCGCCGGCACGTGCGCCGAATGTTTCGCTCTGAAAACGATCAATAAGGGCTTCGAGAGCGGTTGGCTGGGGCTCGGGGATCACCAAGCAGCGACTGGCCGGTTCGCGGAAGGCGATCTGGTGACGCTGACAGAAATCACGGACGCGGTCGAGGTGGCTGAAAAAATCGAGAGCTAAAGTTTCGGTAGCGGCGGTGGCAAGCAGGACGCGGCTCCAGATTCGAGCGGCGTCGGGCCCGCGGACGGGCTCGCGATTTTCGTCCGCTTCGACCAGCTCGAGACCCACGGCTCGGACGTCGGGACCCAAGTCGAGCGGTTCGACGTCGAGCAGGTACACGTGCTACTCCTCGTCGTCTCGATGGGGGAATTGTTTCTGGAAGTCAGGCGATTGCTTGCGGACTTCGAGCCAATCGAAAAATGCGTCGGGAGTTTCGAGCCAAATGCCGAACCAGTGGGCGATTTCTTCTTTCTCGGCGCGCTTGAGCGCGTCAACTTTGTGATTGCGCGCGATCATCTCCGCGCGGCGGCGGCCCAGACGCGCGACCTCGCGCACGCGCTCGGCGGCGGCGCGCTCGCCTTCGACGAGAAATTTTCGCAACAGCTCATCGAGGCGGACGAGGCACATCTCGGCTTCATCGAACGTCGAGAAGTGCAGCAAGTCGCTGAACTCTTCTTCGTAGCGGCCTTCGGTATCCGAGCGAGTGGAGAGGACCACCCGCATGCCCGCTTCTTCGAGCACGCTGACAATGTAGTCCGAGGAAGTTTTTCCTTGCGCGCCGAGATGGGCGATGAGCTGGCGGCGAATTTGCTCGATCTCAGCGGGCGTGAAGCGCGGCTTTGCTAGGCCCCGCGCGATTTCGAGGATCAGGGCTTTCTTGGTAGGCGATCCGCCGGAGGGATTCGGGCTGGACGGGCTGGCGGTCATGAGGGACCTCGCGCCTTCGATTTCTTGGCCGCCGGCTCTGGTGGATCCGCGGGAGGAGCTTCGCCGGCAAGCAGGCGGCGATAGCGCGCGACATTGCGGTTGTGCTCGGCGAGCGTCTTGCTGAAGAAATGCCCGCCGTGATCGTTGGCGACAAAATACAGGTAATCCGTTTGTGCGGGCGAAAGCGCGGCGCGCAGCGAGGCTTCGCCGGGATTTGCGATAGGCCCGGGCGGGAGGCCTCGGTGCAAATAAGTGTTATACGGCGAATCGGTGCGTAAATCTTTCGCGCGAACGTTTTTCTCCGGCTTGCCCGTAATGTCGAGCGCGTATTGCACGGTCGGGTCGCACTGAAGTCGTGAGCCGCGGCGCAACCGATTGTAGAACACTCCGGCGACGAGGGGTCTTTCTTCGGGTCTCGGAGTCTCGCGCTCGACGAGCGAAGCGAGAGTGACCACTTGCTGGAGTGTCAGTCCCTCGGGAAATTGCGCAGACCCTGCGGGGGCAATCGTTTCCCAGACGGCGCGGAAATCGCCGACCATTCTTCTGGCGATCTGTTCGCACGAGGTGTGGCGTGTGAATTCGTAGGTGGAGGGGAACAGAAACCCCTCGAGGCTTTGCGCTTGCGGAGCGAGGTCGGAAATCGGAGAAGGATCGCGCGCAGCGGCGAGAAAATCTTCGCGCGTGCAAATGCCCTGGCGGCTGAGTTCCGTGGCGATGTCGAACATGGTCCAGCCTTCGGGAACGGTGACGGAGTGGAAGAAGATTTTTCCGCCGGCGATTTTCCAGAAGACTTCCTTGGAATTTACCGGGTGGTCGAAATAGTATTCGCCGGCGAGGAGCGGCTTGCGCAAGTGCCACAAACTGAAAAGCTCGAAGGCGTAGCGATCGCGGATGACATCGTTCTGCTTGAGGATTCCGGCTACACCCCAGCGCGAGGTGCCGTGCGGGATGTCCACGAAAACTTTTTCGGGCCGGCGGCCGCGATAAGGGCGGCTGATTCGCGAATCGAGCCAGCCGGCAAGCCCGCCCATGCCCGCAATCACGAGTAACGCCAGTAGGCCGAGACGCCGCATCGGGGACTATTCCTTTTCCGCACGGGCCAGGCGCGGTTGGTTGCGGTGGCGATTGAGATATTCGCGCAGAATGACTGCGGCAGCGACGTCGTCGAGGTGGGTGCGTTTTTGCCGCGACGACGACTTCATTTCGGCCATCAGTTGACCAGCCTCCCAGGTTGTCAGGCGTTCGTCCACCAGTTCTACCACGATGCCGAGCTCTTTTCTCAGACGCGCAGCAAATCGCGCAGCTTCGTCGGCCATTTCGCCAGCCGCGCCCGTCATCTGCAGCGGGTGGCCGACAAGGATGCGTGCCACGCCGTGCCGGTGGCAGATTTCGCGCAGACGGCGCAAGTCGTCGCGGCGGTTGGCACGCACGAGCGTCGCGAGAAGCTGCGCTGTGAGGCACAGTTCGTCAGAAAGCGCCAGGCCAATTCGCTTGCGGCCGTAATCAATCGCCAGGATTCGTGCGGCTTTCGCCTCCGGCGCAGCTTCAGCGCGGATCCCCCGTGCACTTGCACGCGATGTGCCTGCCATCCTATCTATATTATACGCGAGGCGCAGCGTGGCCAGGAAACCCTCGAGGTATGTAACGCAAGAGTAGTTGCTTGCATAAGAGAATTGTCGGGCGCGAATACGGGTGCGAACCGATAAACCACATCAGGGTTGGCGGCCGCGGTCGCCTTTTTGCCAGAGGGACCACTTCATCGCGGCTTTGTGATCCAGGCCATCGTCCTTCAGAAGTTGGTCCACTTCGGCGCGGGATTGGCGCGGGCCGATACGCTGTTCGCGATCTGCGAGGGCGTAGGCGGTGACAGCGGCGATGGCGGCGTGGCGCTTCAGTTGGACGATGTCCACTTTATCGAATGTGTCGGAGGCGGCGTGATAATTGAGCATGTAATTTGCGGGAGCTTGATTGGCGGTGAGCGTGGGGACGCCTTCCAGCAGAAAATCGAAATCATCGCTGCCCGTTTCGATGTCGAATGTAAATTCTTTCACGCCGAGGGATTTCACGGGCTCGAGCGCTTCGCGGACCGCGGGCAAGAGGTCCTTGCGGCCGCCGAGTGAATAGCCCGTGACCGCGCCAATGCCTGCATCGAAAATGACTGCGGCGATCATGAGGTCGAGTTCCGGGCGGTGGGCGCGCGCGTAGGCCCAGGAGCCAAGCATGCCCTGCTCTTCCCCTGTGAAAAGCACGAAGCGAATTGAGCGGCGAGGGATCACGCCAGATGCGCGGATCACGCGGGCGGCGTCAATCACCATTGTGGCGTTGCAGCCGTTGTCGAGCGCGCCAGTGCCAAGGTCCCAGGAATCGAGATGCGCTCCGAGTATGACGAATTCATCGGGCTTCTCGCGGCCGCGAATTTCTGCGATCACGTTTTCGGATTCGACCGGGCCGGTGATGCGGTTCGGCATTTCGAAATGGACGCGGACTTTTTGCCCCGCGGCAAGAAAACGCGCAATGCGTTCGGCATCTTCACGCGCGACGACAGCCTGCGGGATGCGGTCAATCTGGCCTGCTCCGGCCACCGTGTGGCGGTAGAGCAGCAAGTTTGGGCGGCTGGACATCCAAAAGACGGCTGCGGCACCAGCGTTCAACGCGCGGTCCGCGATTGCAGCGGCTATTTCGTATTCATGGCCGAGGTCATCCCAGGTGACGAGGAGGTTTGAATGCACCAGGACGATTGCGCCCTTGGCTGCGGGCCCAATCTTTGAAAATCCAGCGTCGTCTCCGATACCAACATCTACGATCTCCGTCGTGATTCCTCCATCGGCCGTCGCGGGGGACCAGGCAATGGAAACCAACCGCAGCGGGAACGGGTCAGGCGCCAGGACTTCGGTGCGCGTGCGCCCCTCGCTCCAGCCGGCAGGGATCGGGAATTTTTCGGTGTGGACCTCATCAACACCGGCGCGGCGAAACGCCTCGACGGCCCAGCCGACCGCGCGATCAGCGGCTGGTGAACCGGTAACGCGGCCGCCGATTGAATCCGTGAGGTAGCGCAGATTTTCTTCGAGAGGAGAAAGGCCCAGAGCGCTTTGAATCATCGTGGGAGCAAGGTCCGCGCACGAGGCGTGGATCGAGCAGACTCCTTCTCCAGAAGGCGGCTGCCTTGAGAAAGGCGGGGGCTGAGCGGGCGATATCTGGGCCGGAGCCGCTGCTGCCAACAAGAAGAACATGAGGGCGAGTAGGCCAATCTGTCGTGTCCTGTGAGTCAGTAAGTCCATCAGCCCTCCGAAATCCTCCGCAGATTTCGACAGCTAGCAGGATTATGATGCCGCGCGCTGAGCCAAACGTCGGGCTCGCGGATTATAACGAGATAGGGTTTGGGAAGGCCACAAGTCCGGCGATGAATGATCGTAACCGAAGGCCGCAAGGCACGGCAGATTTTTCAGCATGCGGGCACTTTCTACCAGTGGTTTACAAGAGTTCCAGGCTGTGGCTGGTCTTATGTGTCTAAGTTTGCGACGCTTATGCAATTGAGAGTCTTTTGGCACAACACCTGCCCACTAGCGGCTCTTTTGGGCCCAGCAGTTGGGAATGCAGTCCGGTTTCGAGGGAGATCGAAGCTTACGATCTCTTGAGGACCGCTGCAGTTCCTGTAAACAACACAACGCAAACTTGTCGTTCAAAAGCGGAACAGAAAACCGAAACCAGCTTCGCCGAATGCAGTCCTAGGCAGGCAGACGAAAGGCCAATCGTGAAGAAAGTCCGCACGTTTCCGAAACTCGTACAACAGCAGAAGAAGCGGGAAGTGAATTTGTCTAACCTCTTTGTTTTCTGCGAGAGGAAAACGGGAGTGGCACAGTTTCGTGCGGCATCGAAGGCCGATTATGACTGCACGGTGGAGAGAATTGCGGGATTGCTGGCGATGCAGTGCCTTGTTCGCGGGCAGGACCCTGGGGATTTCGAGATCATGGTCCCGGCAGAGACGTCGTTTGTGGAGAGGCTAGTCATGCGCGCGCAGGATTTGCTGAAGGAGGGGC
>Ga0307473_10000015_pt1 | contig 39375 bp, 37 predicted proteins | sample atmos_gasesAM5C__FD_203744 | JGI IMG/M metagenome (GOLD analysis project Ga0307473, IMG submission 203744) | Hardwood forest soil microbial communities from Morgan-Monroe State Forest, Indiana, United States - atmos_gasesAM5C_515 | ecosystem: Environmental > Terrestrial > Soil > Temperate...
GTCATTCGCCGGAAGCCGCGTTCGCGAAAGGGAACGCGAATCCAGGTCACTGCCGCGTGATTAGAAGCAAGAAGGCGGAACGAGAGTGTGTCGAACGGCGACGTCAACAGCCGCACCCTTTGCAAACGGCGCAAAGGATCGGAACCCGAAAAGTCTTTGTTGCGCACCTCAGCTTGAAGGGTGTGCCACCCGCCGACGAGGGTCAATTCCACGGTCAGCCGCAGAAGGAGTAGCCCAATGTCCAAATGTCACCTTTAGCGCTTTATCCGCGGATGTCGCGAATTTCATCCCTAGCCTGCCTGCGCGCGGCGAAGCACCCCGCGTTCGAATTCGCGTTCCGCTTGGAGCCAATCGTCCAGATCGCGGCCCAGTTGTTCGCCGCGTTCGAGATAGATTTCGTATGCTCGACGTCTGATTTCCTCATCACGGGCCGAGTGCCCTGCTGAAACCTCTCCCGCCTCCGCTTGCGTGGAGGTTGCCTGGTGCTCTGTAATTCCGTTTCTGTTTGGTTTCGATGGCATACCCATCTCCTTTTTGCTTGTCATTGGATTGCTGATAATCGTCGAAGCGTGTTCCTCCACTCGCTCTGCGCGCCGAGTCCCGAGGAAATTCGGTCCCGTCGAATCCTCAAATATGTAGCCGGTTTCCGAAAGGCAGCTTCAACGCCTTGGTTTTTTTCCGGTCCCCAGCCTCTCGGCGCGCTTGCCAATCTTTTTCAGTATTGATTCAAAACTTCGCAATTCTTTCGGGCTCGCGTCGGCAAAGACTTTACCAATTTCGGCAGCGTGTTTGCGAAAAACGGGCGTGATCAATTCTTTGCCTTTTGGTGTGAGCGATACGACGCGGACCCGCCGGTCCTCGGGGCTCTCGACCCGACTCACTAGGCCCCTATCGAAGAGGCGATCAACGGCCACGCTGATTGAGCCGGGCGTAAGATTTACTTTTGGACCGATCGTATTCACCGGGAGTGGTCCTTTGTTCAGGAGCGCTTCAAGGACGCGGAAGTCGGTATCGTGGAGTCCCGTATCCTCAATCCCCGCATAGAGATACTTCCAGGCCGCTTGAAAGGCCTTACTCCATACAAGCCAACAGTGAACCGGGTCTGAGGAGTGCTTGCCCACGACCAGACTATTTTGAACCTTTTGTATAAAAAATGTCCACAAAAATGTATCCAAATCAATAGAATGTACATCAATAGATAGTGACGCGCGTGTCGTTTAGCGGAAATGAAATGCAGAGGAGAGGCGCACACAAATGCAACGCACAAATGAAAACCTGATTGCCGTGATCGGCGCAATGGGGCAGCAGGGAGGCGCAGTTGTACGTGCACTACAAGCCAGCAGCCAATTCAAGGTGCGCGCTCTGAGCCGCAATCCAAGCAAGCATGGCGAACTCGGCGGCGAAGCCGTCAAAGCGGATTTAGACCGTCCCGAGACCCTCAAAGCTGCATTTGAAGGGGCACATGGCGTATTTCTAGTCACCAATTTTTGGGAAGCAGGCACCGACGAGGTCAAGCAGGCAACCGCGGCGGTACGCGCTGCCAAGGACGCCGGTGTCAAACACTTCGTCTGGTCTACGCTGCCTAATGTAGAAGCGATCAGCGGCGGCAAGTTCCACGTTTCCCATTTTACCGCCAAGGCCAAGATTGATCGGATAGTGAAGGAAGCCAGATTTGCGCATCATACATTCGTCATCGCGCCTTTCTACTACCAAAACTTTGCGGGCCTTGTTGCTCCGCAAAAGCAGGCAGACGGATCCGTTGGCTGGGTTATCCCTCTTGATCCGGACGTGCGCTGCATTCACATGGGCGACATCGCCGAACTTGGCAACATCGTGGCTGGAGCATTCGCCCACCCAGATGAGGCCGGCAATGGCGAGTATCTGCCGCTCGTCGGTGATTTCATGAGCTTCAACGAGATCGTCGACACGCTGAATCGACAGGGACATAAATTCTCATTCAAACAGGTCCCCAGCGAGGTTTTCGCTACCTTCTTTCCCGGGGCCGCCGAAGTGGCGGAGATGTTTGGTTACTTCCAAGCTCATCCGTACTTAGGTTCGGATTCGCGCGACCGAATTGCGCTCGCAAACAAAATAGCAGGCCGGCAACCGAGCAAGTTTTCGACGTGGGCTCGACTGAATGTCCCGGTTCAGACAGCTTAAATGCACTTGCGCCCGTCGAACTTCGCTCCTGCGAGATCCATCATGAGACTTTGCGAAATCACTGAACCCAAGAGTTTCGATAGTCTGAAATTGACCTGGCGGCCGACCCGAGATTCGGTCCCGGCGAGGTCGTAACAACTGAACTGAGAAAGGCAACTCATGTCTGACCAAGAATCCCACGACAAAACCGCTACTCGTCCTCTGACCACAAACGTCATGACGCAAAGTCCTCGTTCCCGCATCGCCAGACGGACCCGCGGACAGAGTCACGGGCCTATCACACGCCTGATGTCTCCATCCGACTTTGGCAGTGTTTTGAAACCTTTCGTTTTCCTTGACCTCTTTGACACTCACGCAAAACCGTTCTCCGGTTTTGGGCTCCATCCACATTCCGGCATCGCCACCCTCACCTACGTTGCGGATGGCAGCGTCAGTTATCAAGACACGAACGGAGCGAGGGGCTTGTTGCCCGCGGGCGGTGTCGAATGGATGCGGGCCGGCGGCGGCGTCTGGCATGGTGGCGGTGTGGGCGAACATGGACGGACGCGGGGCTTCCAGCTTTGGATCGCCTTGCCGCCCGAACTCGAGCTGGGACCATCGGAGAGCATCTATCTGTCACCGGAGGTTATTCCCCACGATGGGCCGGCGCGTGTCCTCGTCGGCAGCTACGGAACCGCGACAAGTGCGATCAAAGCCCCGTCGCCGATGAACTATCTCGCCCTGCAATTGAAGGCTGGAGAACGCTGGAGCTACCAACCACCCGCCGGGCACACTGTCCTCTGGATCGCTGTGGGCATGGGTTCCGTTCTGGTTCCAGACGAGTTGCGGCAGGGTGAACTGGTGGCCTTCAGGCCATCGAGCGCCGTGATCGAATTCGAGGCCCGATCCCCGATGCAGAGTTCGTCCTTGGCTCGGCCGTGCCGCATGATTACGACCTTGTCTTGGGCTCCCACTCCGTGCACACAAGTACCGAGGCGCTGCGTGAGGCCGAGGCGCGGATCTCGGCGATTCAGACGTGCCTGATTCAGCAGGGCAGACTTTGACAACAGGAGGACGCCCATATAGGGAAACGGAATTACGGAGCCCCGAGGAAGCTCTACCCACGCAATCTTCGGCTGGATTTTGAGAAGGCAACTGTGATTCTGTAGAGTTCGAAACTTGCCAACTATATGGCCCTTGGGCGTCGTCCGCGACGCCACACTTAGAAAGGAGAACAAAATGAAAATCGCTTCACTAATTGCGCGCTACCTGCTCGGTTTGATCTTTTTGGTATTTGGGCTCAATGGGTTCTTCCACTTTCTTCACATGCCTGGGCCTACCGGCGTCGCGGCTCAATTCTTTGGCGCCATATTTGCTTCCCACTTCTATGTGGTCCTCTTCCTTCTTCAGATCGTGCCTGCCCTGCTGCTGCTGGCCAACCGCTACGTTCCTCTGGCGCTCACGATACTAGCGCCGACTATTTTCAATATCGTTTGCATTCACGTATTCATGGCCCCTGCCGGCTTGCCCCTGGCGATTGTCGTTACCGCCCTTTGGTTTTTAGTGGCGCACTCGGTTCGATCTGCGTTCTCCGGAATTTTTCAGCGGTAGACAGGAAGCGCCTCGGAGGTTAGGAGATTGAACATGACTTCACTTAGTGCATCAGAAATCGCGAAGAGCATCCCGCGACGAAACACTGAAGAGGCGTCCGATTTGAAAGGAAACTAGTCAGGCAATTCCACCCTGCGCGAGGCTCCACCGAGGCGATGCTGCGCCACAAGTAAGACTGCCGGGCTGACCTTTCGCAGACGTTTGGGTGCGACCTTCATGGAACATGATTCATCCAAGGTAGGGGCATGAAGAAGGGGTGGATAACCTTAGCTAGTTTTGGGGCCCAAGACGAAATCTCAGCCTAAGGGAGGACACGAATGTCGGATCTGCAATCGCGGCTTCCAACACTTCCAGATCATCCTTTTCGCCTTGATGTTCCGTTGCATGATCTCCTCCAGCAGCCTTCACAAAGGTCCGCGCCGAATGATCTAAGAGAACTAAAGGAGCTTCCGGTTCCGGAGTTTCCGCTGCATCCGGAACTGTTGCGTGAACTGGACGAAGCAGACCTCGCGGTCCATGAGGAAGTTGTGCGCACGGGCCAGAGACATTGGCCCCCTCGGCGCATTCTGAAGTCGATGCGCGGCTGGATGTTCCCGTACTTCAAATCACTCCTGCTGCCGGGAGATTTTCAGCCGATCATCGCATACCTCTTCACCGAGTGGAAATGCAATCTGGATTGCCACTACTGCTGGTCGTACGACAATCGAGTGAAAGGCATGACGGAGGATACCGCGCGTCGCGCGATTGATTGGCTGCATTCGACGCCTTGCCGCGTTCTGGCTCCCACCGGCGGCGAGCCTCTGTTGCGCCCCGACTTCGTTCACAAGGTGGTGTACTACGCCGCCAAGAAAGATTTTTGGATCTATCTTGCGACAAACGCTCGATTGCTGCGTCCCGATGTAACCGACCGACTTGCCGACGCAGGAATCGCCACGATCAATTTCGCAGTCGATGCGATCAAGGAAAAACCGGGGCTACCCAAGGCGCTCGAGCACGTGCGGACGTACTTTGATTACCTGGTGAAACGGCAGTATCGGTACGGCTACACGGTCTTCTTCAACACAAACATTTGCCGCACAAACATTGAGGACGTGAAGGAGCTGGTCGAGATCGCTCACGATAACGGCATCTCACTCACGTTCCACATTAACGAAGCGCCCATGATGGAGCAGCCCCACTTCAAGCATCTGAGCGAGAACGACACCTACATCCGTCCGGGCGGTTTTTCCATGGTGGACGACCTCTTGGACTGGTTGATTGACAAGCAACGCCAGGGCTACAAGATGGTGGACTCGATCCCGCGCCTGCAGAAAATGAAAGGATTCATGCGAGGCGAGGGCGAGCACTGGGGTTGCCGCGCCGGCCAGAATTGGTTGATCGTCCGCACCGACGGCTCGCTCGCGCCGTGCTTTCCGATGTACAACGCGAAATTCGACTGGGGCACCGTGGAGAAGCAGAAATTCGACCTGCACCAGCTCGGCGAGATGAAAAAAGGCTGCGAGCCCCAGTGCTTTTCGACACTGGGGTACAACGTTGCATACTGCTGCAGCGCCGCGCGCGTGATGAAGTGGCTTTATAAGCAGGCGCGAAACCGGTTCCAAGGCGTGACTGGCAGCTTCGAATAGGCACCGAAGGGATTCGACTCCTTTGGGCGCACCCGATGCGATCGCAGCCGAGAGGAGTTCGGGACAGATTGCTGCGCGGCGACGACAGATAGCGCGATGACACTCACCTTCGATAGCGAAGATTGCGACGCGGACTATCGTATTGTCACGGGTCGCGGCGCGGAGACGATCAAGGCGCCGCAAGACCGGCCGTGGGGCGCACGCGCCACCTACCTGAAGGGGCCGGCTGAATGACGGTCGAGATGGAACAGGTGTTGAAATGCAGCTAGACAGCCGCCCAGTTCCCTCCCACGCGAGGTCTCTCCGAGGCGATGACGCACCACAAGGAAAAGTCAGCCGACCTAACCCTTCGACTGCGCTCAGCATAAGAGATTGTCCCGCCAAAGAAGCCGGCACCAACCGACCGCGCCACTAGAAAGCCAAGGAAAGACTGCAAATAACGAGAAAATATGACACTTAATAATAAAGGACGCCGGACCCTAACCAGCGAGAGTCTATATCGTCTAACGATATAGTTGTAAGTGGGACGATATACTTTGTTCCCCGACAAATCGCGGAGGACGGACCTGACCATGAGACGAAAAGAAATGACACGAAGAGAATTGCTTCAGGGATCGGCTGCGCTCGGTTGCATGGCTGCTGTTCCTTTTTCAGCTGCAGGTGCCAGTTCGTACAGACTGGGACCCGGCCAATCGGCCAGCGGGGGCCAGTCCGGGGGCAAGAGCATTGCGGGTCCAAGTCCGCTGACGCCGCCATCGAGTGGAACGATCCCGGTTGCGTTTCCGATTTCCGACGGTGCGGTGGTGATTGACTTCTGCGGACCCTATGAGGTTTTTCAGGCGGCGACCGGTCTGCACGGCAAACCCGCGTTCAAGCTCTACACCGTCGCCGATAAGATCGCACCGATAAAATGTTCGGGCGAGATGATCGTGGTGCCGAACTATACGTTCGAAAATGCCCCGACACCGAAGGTGATCGTGATTCCTGCGCAGAATGGAGCCAGCGACGCGATGATCCGCTGGATTCGCGAGGCGACGAAAACCACGGACGTCACCATGTCGGTTTGCACCGGGGCGTTTGTGCTAGCTCAGACGGGGCTGCTTTCGGGGAAATCGGCGACGACCTACCACTACGCGTACGCGGACTTGGCGATGCAATACCCCGACATTCAGGTGAAGCGCGGCCATCGTTTTGTTGAAGAAGGCAAAATCGCCACGGCTGGAGGGCTGACTTCTGGGATGGATCTTGCTCTGCGGGTAATCGAACGGTATTACGGGCGTGAAAAAGCTATGGAGACCGCAGACACATTGGAATATCAGGGCAAGGGATGGATGGATTCGAGCGGCGCGGCGAACGCAATGTACGCGAAAGCTCCTACTACCGGGCTGGTGTGCGTGATTTGCGGCATGCCCGTGGACGCGCAGACCGCGTTGAACTCGACGTACAAGGGCCACACCTATTATTTCTGCAACCAAGGCCACAAGGATACTTTCGATGCGGCCCCGGAAAAAGCCATACACATGGCGACGAGCGAGTGAAGGTTGGATTTCTCGAACTTTGAAATGGGGCGAGCGCGAAGGCGGGGCGCCCCGTCGGAGGGCATCGGGGTAAACGCCCAACGCGCTGAGCCGCACACAAGCGGTTCGGCTTCGCCCCGCACCATGCGGTGCAAGGCTACGCCCCCGTCGAGAGTTCAGAGCACTCAAACTTCGTTTGAGGCGGGAGCGCGGCGCAAGAGAGTAATCGAAAACACCAGTACCAGCACAAGCGATCCGAGCAAGCCGAGTTCGATCAGCGAAGCGCGGAACACGCTTGAGCCATCGGCCACCCATTTCCCATCTTTCGACAGCGTGGCCATTTCTAGCGTGATGACCAACATCCGCCGGATCGAGGCAATCAGTCCTATCACCAGGAAAGGTTCGGTAACCAGAAAATGCGAGCGGATAGAGACGCGCACTGTGTGCAGGATTTCGACCAGCATCAGGACAATCAATAGCTGGTTTAAGACCGCCAGCGTTTCGAGCACGAGCGGCCAGTGGCTGAGGCCATCCCAGAGTTGCTTCCCCGCGCCGGCGATCGCCGCCAGGGCCGTGATGCAAAGCAGCACAGCAAGTATGGAATAAATAGCCGTTTCGGCCCGCGTTAAATAATCGCCAATATGAGTTCGCGATCGTTCCTCGGCCATTTGCCCCCCTCCAATTGGCAGCCTGTTCGCACCGGATTGCGCGATGCACCATGCGTTGCATGACTTTGCCCGGAACAGACCGTGCAGGTAAGTTTCGCGTCCTGGGCCGGCAGGGTAGTTCAATCATCTGGCGGAAGTCAATTTTTGCCCTGAATGTCCACAGGCAGCCGTTGACGTGACCGCAAACCTCACGAACTACAATAAACTAGGGGTTCGCCATGAGGAAACGAATAGACGCGCGGGGGAAGACGCTGCGAGCGTTTCGCGCGTACCTGGAATTGCAGTTGACCGCGGATTGGATACGGAAGGAGATGCGCGGGCAATTGCAATCGTTTGACATGACGATGGCGGGATTTCGGGTGCTCGAAATGCTGTACCGCGAGGGGCCCGCGCACATGAGCGCGGCATCGAGGAAGCTGGAGTGTGAGCGTCAGAATTTGTACAGGGTGGTGCAAAAGCTGGAGGAGCGCGGACTCGTCCGGCGCGTGATGGAGATGCTTCCGCTGATGGACAACAAGAAAAACCGTGCGCTCAAAGCAATGGGCGATACGGAGCAGCGTGGCCGCGGGGTCACCCGTTTACGGCTCAAACATGCAGGGAGAAAATTTATTGCGACTCTGTTTCCGCGGCACGCGAAGGTGGTGAAAGCGTTGATGCGCGCGCTCGACGGCCGCGAGCAGGAAACGCTGAGCAAGCTGTGCCGGAAGCTGCGCGAGGGCCTTTCCGTGAATTTCTTCAAAGAGCTGAGAATCATCAGGGAGGGAGAGGGGTTGGGAGTTGGTGAAGAATTGAGGCTAGAAATTTGAAGATTAGAAAAGCGCGGAGGCCAGCAAATGCGAAAGAAAGTGAGACTCTGAAGCCCAGACGGTGGCACTCAGAATGACGGCGCGCTGCGAACCAGTCATCGAATTGCTCGGTCCAAGCGCGGAACAAGACGGCCGGGGAAACGAGCATGACGGCGGCTGAGCGGGCGAGCTACTTGGCTGATGGGCCTTGCAGTTTGACAGAGACGGCGAGCAAACAGAAGCCGCCGATGACGTACAGCAGGGTACCGCCGTACGCGATGTACGGCCTGAAAGGTTCTGGATAGGGATAGCCCAACAGGTTGGGCGAGATGGCGGCCAAGAGAATCAGGGTGTCCACAACCCATAAGAGGCGGACCCAACCTGTGCGTGTGAGAGCCATGCCGCGGATTCTACACCCGTTCGGGCGCGGGTATCAGCGCCTGACGGGGTTGACGGAGTCGAAGTGGAAACGTAAGGCGGATCAGTAGACAGGATCGTGGTGAGGTCTGTTCGAGCGCAGAACATCGGCGCACTCGATTACGTCGGCGATGGCAGTGACGAACTGTTCGCCCCAGCCGAGATCGAGATGGAAGGCGAGGGCATAAGCATCCTTCTGGTTCAGCTTGCTGGGCGTGTCGTCCGCAGAGTTCGCACGGCTGATGGGGTCAGCCTCCACCTCCGCGAGAAAGTTTCTGTACTCGGCGAGCTGCGCGGAGATTTTTCTACCAGCCGATGTGGGTCCTTGGAGCGCGTGGTAGAAACCGGCGTTGAGGGCCATAAAGGCGCCGGTGAAGAGTGCGACCTCGTTCGTAGTGAGGAACGCCAGCACAATGAGTCCGCCAAGAGCTGCCAGGAGGAAGGTGAAAGGCCTGCTGTCGGCGCCGGTCCAAGGGCGTTGCGGCGCGGTACTGCTCGGAAAACGGGTGGCGATTTTTTCGAGAGGGCCAGGAAGAGTGCGAACCGCTACGGTCAGGCAGCCGAGTGTGAAGAGAACGTCAGCAGCCACTAAGCGCCCGGCATCTTTGGTAAAATGATGAGAATGAAGCCCGTGGAAGAGCACGAAGAGCATTGCCAGGCCGGAGACGATCCAGGCAGGAACAAACAGCGGGATATGTTCAGAGAAATAGGCGGTGTTCTTGAGAACCTGGCGGAAGGCGCGGATGGCTTCTGTGAGTTGAGGCGTTGCCTCGTCGAAATCAAACCAGCCGTAGCTCTCAAGTAGCTTGTAGGCCAGAATGTCCTCTTCGGGATCGAGTTGCGCCGATCGCCCGGATTCTAGCTGGGTGAGAGAATACAAGTCTCCCTTCTGCTCAATTTTCAGATACCCCTTTGCAGCCATGTTCACGAATGCGGCGGCCATCGCGCGCGGCACATTGCCGCGCTCGAAGAGCCAGGCGGCAACTGCGGGTGAAGCGCCAGGCGGCGGCTCATAGCGAGGGACAAGAACGCGTCCGGGCCCGGGGAGGCGCTGTAGAAGCGCCACAAGAGAATAATATGCGAGGACAAAGCACAGGGCCAGGACGGCCGGCGCGTACACCGTTACAAAGTTGTTGAACTCAAGCAAAGTAGCGCTCAAAGACGAAGAGGGAAACTGCTGCCATTTTACCCCGCCGCATGTAAGACGAAGGCAAGATTTAGTCGTGAGCGTGCGAAATGAAGCAGTATGAGGCGCTGCTGGGGATGACATCGCTGGCGATGGCTCCAACTTTCTTTCGAGTCACATTCACTGGATGGCTGGGAGCCTGGGTCAAAAAATTGCGCGTAGTAGATGACCAGTTGATCAGGGGCGCGGCGCCATTTGCCGGTCGAGGTGGGCAAGGACTTTTGGCCAAGCGTCCTCGTGGCGCATTCTGGACTCCTCATCGGGAAAGCCTGCGTGCGTGAGGCGGAGATGCGTGCCGCCGTTTGTGGGCTTCAATTCGACCGTCACTACGGTCTCGGCACCTTTTGTTGCGGCGGTGAGCCAGGTCAGTTCCACGAGATGATCCCGCTCGAGCTGGAGGAAGCGCCCGTAATGAGGATGCCGCGCGCTTTCAAACTGCGTCTCGAAGAAGAAGGGCGTGTTGACCTCCCCTTTCATCAAGACAGAACCTGGCGCTGCGAACCAGCGATCGAATTGCTCGGTCCACGCGCGGAAAAGGACGGCCGGGGCCGCGAGCATGGCGCGCTCAACTGCCAGGCGGAAGGGTCTTGAGGAGAGGTCCGGAGGTGCGATGACAATCGTCATGAAATCCTCCTGGATGAATACCGGTCAGGCGGTTGGTCCGCCTACGCCGAGGCTACGGCAGACACGCCACCCTTCGGCAGGATTGATATTCTCGCGCCGCGCCCCTGCGGCGCAAGGAGGGGCGCATGGCCGTCCCAAACGGCGCTTCAAAAATGCACAATGCCGGGGGCGGTGAGGCTGGCTTGCTGGGCGGGGGGCGATTGGGTATAGTCTGTCGGCGTCCAGTCACAGTACAGCAACAGAGCCGTAACACGACCGTAACATGCCTTCCTGGAGGTGCTGGAAACCATGCCGGGACTTCTGACGAAAATCTTGCCCCACGAGAAGAGCTTCTTCGAGATGTTCACGCAGCAGGCGGAGAACGTCCACGCGGGCGCCGAAGCGATGGTCGAAATGCTGGAAAATTTCGAGAACCCGGCGATGGGGGCGGACAAGGTGGAGTCGTACGAGCACATTGGGGATACGATCACACACAAGATCATGATGCGCCTGAACCAGACGTTCATCACGCCGTTCGACCGTGAAGATATCCACGAATTGGCGAGCAAGATTGACGACGTGCTGGACCTGGTGGACGCAGCGGCAACGCGGCTGGTGATGTACCGGGTGAAGAAGATCCGGCCGGGCGTGATTGACCTGGCGAAAACGGTGCACGAAGCGACGGCGCAAATTGTGAAGGCGGTGCGCGTGCTTGAAAAAGAGGACCACATCCTCGACTACTGCATCGAGATCAACCGCCTGGAAAATCAGGCGGACCGCCAATGCCGCGACTTGATTGCCACGCTCTTCGACCAGGAAAAAGATCCGGTGCAGATCATCAAGTGGAAGGAAATTATCGAGACGTTGGAATTTGCCACCGACAAATGCGAAGACGTCGCGAACGTGATTGAAGGCGTCACGTTGAAGAATGCCTGATCAGTTGGCGCGCAACCCCCGCCGCATATGCATAAAATCGAATTGAATCTGCCGCCGAGAGCGACTGCGTGACGAACTATCACCTGTTGGTGCTGATCGTCGTGATCACGCTGGCGTTCGAATTCACGAATGGCTGGCACGACGCGGCCAGCTCGATTGCGACGGTGGTGTCGACGCGCGTGTTGAGGCCACTGTACGCCGTGGCGTGGGCGGCATTCTGGAATTTCGTTGCGGCGTTCGTGTTTGGAACGGCCGTGGCGAAGACGATGGGCACTGGGCTGGTCGATCTGAAGCTGGTGGACCAGCACGTGCTGCTGGCGGGACTGCTGGGCGCGATTGTGTGGAACTACGCGACGATTCGGATGGGGTTGCCAGCGAGCTCATCGCACGCGCTCATGGGAGGGTACGGCGGGGCGGCGGTGGCGGCGGCCAGCTTTCGCGCGATCATCGTGCACGGTTGGGTGAAGCCGGTGATTTTTATTTTCCTCGGGCCTCTGATTGGGATGGCCGCCGCGCTGATTGTGACGGTGGTGACAAGCTGGGTGGTGCGGCACAAGTCGCCGCGTGGCGTGGACAGGTGGTTCCGGCGGCTGCAACTGGTCTCAGCAGGGGCGTTCAGCCTGGGGCACGGAACGAATGACGCGCAAAAAGGGATGGGGATCATCACTGCGGCGCTGATATCGAGCGGCACGCAATCGAAGTCGACCGTGCCGTACTGGGTGATCCTTTGCTGCCACCTGGCCATCGCCGGAGGTACAATGGCAGGTGGCTGGCGCGTGGTGAAAACTATGGGCCAGCGGATTACCAAGCTGAATCCGTTTGGAGGCTTTGCTGCGGAGACGGCGGCTGCGCTGACGTTGATGGGGACGGCGTCGGCGGGCATTCCCGTGAGCACGACGCACGTAATCACGGGAGCGATCGCCGGAGTGGGCGCCTCGCGGCGAATTACCGCCGTGCGCTGGGGCGTGACCGAGCGGATCCTGTGGGCTTGGATTCTGACGATTCCAGGCGCCGGTTTGATGGGCGCAGGATTTTATCTGCTGTTCTTGAAATGGGTGCGGTGAAATGAGCGAACACAAACCTCCTTTTGCGACGGTGGAAGAAGCGGTGGAAGAAGTTCGGCAGGGGCGGATGATTGTCCTGGTGGATGACGAAGACCGCGAAAATGAAGGTGATTTGGCGATGGCGGCGGAAAAGGTGACGCGGGAAGCCATCAACTTCATGGCCAAGAATGGGCGCGGGCTAATTTGCCTGGCGCTGACGGAGCAGCGCTGCGACGCGCTGAATCTGCTGCCGATTACGCCCCGGAATACATCGCTATTTGGAACGCCATTCTGTGAGCCGATTGACGCGCGCATCGGGACTACGACGGGCACGAGCGCGTCCGACCGGGCGACTACAATTTTAACGGCTACCGATCCGAATACGCGGCCGGAAGATTTGGCCCGGCCTGGGCACGTGTACACGCTGCGCGCGCGGAACGGCGGAGTGCTGGTGCGCGCGGGGCAGACCGAGGCGTCGGTGGATCTGGCGCGGGTAGCGGGGCTCGATCATTCCGGCGTGATCTGCGAAATCATGAACGACGATGGGACCATGGCGCGGACGCCACAGCTCATCGAATTCTGCCACAAGCATGGACTGAAGCTGCTGACCGTCGCCGACTTGATCCGCTACCGCATGCAGCACGAGCGGTACGTGCGGAGGATCGCCGAATCCATTCTGCCGACACGGCACGGAAATTTCCGGATGATTGCGTACTCAAGCGACGTCGATCACGAGATGCATGTCGCGCTGGTGCGCGGCGATCTGGCGTTGGAGACCGCACCGCACGCGGGAAGACGCGAAGAGCGAACGCACGAGGAGGGTGAGCCACCGCTGGTGCGCGTGCATTCGCACTGCTTGACCGGCGATGTGCTCGGCTCGACTGCCTGCGACTGCCACGCGGTGATCGAGCAATCCCTGCATGCCATTGCGACGGCGAATCGCGGCGTGTTCGTGTACTTGCATCATACGGGGCGGGGATTCCAGATTGATTCGCGGATGGAGGAGAGCGATGCACCGCCGCGGATTCGTTTTCATGCGCGCGAGGAAGTGGAGCACGACTTGGGCCGGCAGCGGCTGGTGCAGCGCGAGAGCGGAATCGGCGCGCAGATTCTGATTGATTTGGGATTGCGGCGGATTCGCGTGCTGACGAATCATCCGAAGCGTGTGGTGGCGCTTGAGGGGTATGGGTTGGAGATTGCAGACCAAGTTCCTCTTTCGGTTGGCACGGGAAAGGCCAGCCACCGGACGTTGTAGAAGTCATTTCGCCGCGGCAAATCTCAAATTTGAAATTTGAAATAGGCGAGAGCGCCTGCACGCGCTACTTCTGCGGGGGCGGGGTGACGGTGACGTAGGGGCGCAACTTTTCGAGACGCGCCTTTGAGATGCCGTGGATGGCGAGCAGGTCTTCAACTCGCTTGAGCGGACCGCTTTTTTCGCGGAACTGGATGATGGCCTTCGCGGTGGTGGGTCCGATCCCCGGTAATTGCTGAAGCTGATCGATGGTCGCGGTGTTCAGATCAATCGGCTTAGTTGGCGGCTTTTTTTTGCGGACCTCCGGCAACGGCAAGCGAGAGCAGCAGTATTGCCAAAATAAGGAAACTGATTTGCCGGAGCCATGTCCTTGACACTTTCGTCCGCGGACTCACCTGTGTTGCCATTTGTCAGGGCATGGACGTCTGCGCATCGTATTCGGTGACCTGGCCAAATAGCGCGGCTTGATTGGCGATTTGGGCGCGGTCGCCGACAAGGACGATCTGTTCATTGGCGGAATCGAAATGGCGGCGCGCGGCGGCGAGGACGTCGTCGGCTGTGAGCGCGCGAATTTTTTCGCGGTAGGCCTCGAGATAATCGTCAGGCATGCGATCGAGATACATGGTGGAAAGCTGGCCGAGCAGACCATCCTGCGTGGCGGTGCCGAGTGAGAAGACGCCGCTCAAATAACTGCGGGCGCTATCGAGCTCTTCCGGCGTGACGGGCAGAGCGCGCATGCGGTCCATTTCGTAAAACATTTCGGTGAGCGTGGCCGCGGCAACTTCATTGCGGACGGCCGCGTGGACGCTGAAATATCCGTACTGGCGCAGAGCGTTGACGCTGCTGCGCGGGCTATAGGTGTAGCCCTTCTGCTCGCGGATATTGATCACCAGGCGGGAATGAAACGCGCCGCCATATATCGAATTCGCAAGCATCAGGCGATACCACTCCGGATCGCGCCGCGTGATGGCCAGATTTCCGAGCAGCATTTGCGTCTGCACGCTTCCAGGCAAATGCACCAAATGGACGTGCCGGCCGGAATGATGCGGCGGCGCGGGCGAAGGCGGCGTTTCGGGTTCTGGAGCTTTCCAATTGCCGAAAATTTTCTCGGCCAGCGCGAGCATCTCCTCAGCGGCGAAATCGCCCACGATGATGAGCAAGGCGTTTGCAGGGGAGTAGTGGCGGCGGTAGAAATCTTCGAGCTGCTCGCGCTTGAAGGCTGCGACTTGCTCTTCGGTGGGCGCGATGATGGCGTAAGGATGCTCGCCGAAAAGGACGCGGCGCAGGCGTTCGCTGGCGAGAAAGCCGGGCGTGGTGCGCTCGACGCGCAGGCTTTCGATTTTCTGGCGGCGTTCGCGCTCGAATTCTTCGGTGGGGAAAGAAGCATTGCGGGCAAGGTCGGCGACGAGCTCGAGCAGGCCTTCGCAAAATTCGGCCAGGCCCGAAGCAGAGATGGCCGTGGTATCGGCGCCAGCGTGCGAGCCGAGGTCCGCGCCCATGCGGCGTAGGTCCTCTTCAATGCGGCGGCTGGGGCGGGAAGCGGTTCCGGTGCGAACGACGGAGGCCGTCATTTCCGCGAGGCCGGGGGCTCGATGAGCTACGGCGGCATTTCCGCTGCGGAAGAAAAGCTGGGCGGAAATTTTCGGGAAGGTATGGGTCTCAGCGAGGACCACCTGCATGCCGTTGGATAGAGTGCGGACAGTGCGCCGCGGCCAGGCTACGGCGCGTTCCGGGCCCAGCGCGGGAGACGAGCTGCGGTGCGAGGTCGGAATGGCGGGAGTGCTGGCGGTGGTCATCGGGCTGCTCCTTTGGCCACAGGTTTCCGCACTACGATGGCACGATTGGGCGGGACCAGATGTTTCTGCGCCGCGGCTTGTACTTGCGCGGGCGTGACGCCCTGAAACCCGTCGAGAATCGTATTGATTCGTTTGGGATCGCCGTCGAACAACGTGAAGCACGCTAGATAATGCATCAGGCCGAAGCGCGGCATGTAGGAACCCATGCCGCCTTCGAGCATGGAGTAATAGTCCGAGCGGAATTTCACTTTCACTGGCTCCAATTCATCGGCAGCGGTTCCATGGTCTCGCAGTTCGCTGATGACTTCATCAAACGTGGCGATTGTGGTGTCGGCAGAATATTCGGGGCGGTGAAAAACACGAGTGACCATTTGGGTCGGGCCGTTTGTGTCGAACGCGTCGAAGCCGCCGTCCGTTTCGACGGCGATTTGTCTTTCGAGCACGAGCTGGCGGTAAATTCTACCCGCACGGCCGCCGTGCAAGACGCGGTCGAGAGCTGTTAACGCGTACCAATCGGGCGTTTCGCGCGGAGGAGCGGTGTAACCGATGGCGAGAGCCGGCAGAGTGCCGAACGGCTCGGGAACTTCGCCGCGGCGTTCCTCCGTCTGCGGCGGCTCGGAAACATCAGCGCGCGGCGGCGCAGGGCCGCTCGGGATATCGTCGAAGTAGCGCTTGGCAAGGACGAAGGCATCGGCGGGGTCGAGATCGCCTAGCATCAGGAGCACGGCGTTATTCGGCGAATAGTAAGTGTGATAGAAATTGCGAACGTCTTCGAGTGTGGCAGCATCGAGATCGGAAAAATCGCCGTAGAAATTGTGGGCGTTGGGCCAATTACGAAACGCGACGGGAGGCAAGTCGAGCCAAGGGAAGCCGCCGTAGGGCTGGTTCATCACGTTGACGCGGACTTCTTCTTTTACCACGTCGCGCTGGTTTCGGAGATTTTCTTCGTCCACTTTGAGAGCGCGCATGCGGTCAGCCTCAAGCCACAGGATGCGCTCGAGAGCGTTCGACGGAACAGCTTCGAAATAATTGGTGATGTCGTAATTCGTGGTTCCGTTGAGGAGGCCGCCGGAGGAATTGATGAGGCGGATGTGCTCCATTTTTCCGGCGTTCTCCGAGCCCTGGAACATCATGTGTTCGAAGAGATGCGCGAAGCCGCTGCGGCCGCGGGGCTCGAGGCGGAAACCGATTTGATAATACACGCCGACGGTGACGAAGGGCGCGGAGCGGTCGGGCGAGGCGACCACGCGCAGACCGTTTGCGAGCGTGGTGTGCTCGACAGGAATGTGAAGTTTCTTCGGCTCTGAATTCAAACGAGGCCTCCCCTGGAATTTTTCAACGCCTGCAAAATCTTTTTGCGCGTAACGGCCGGCCTTTTTGAGAGCACCCTCGCCGCGAGCAGCGAGAGCGCCGCGTAGGAATCCTTGAACTCACCCGGATAGCAGCGAAGCGCCTGGCCGTGTTTCGCGACCGTCGAGAAATCGCCGCGCGAGATGGGCCCGGTCCAGGCCGCCTGCGGGCCGAGCCGCTCATAATTATCGAGCATTTGGCGAATTAATGGGAGCAGAGCTTGTTGTGCGCGGCGCCGGGAAAAGCCGAGCCGGGTGAGCGTCTGCGTGGCGCCTTCGACGAGCGCGAGTCCGTGGCCAGCTACCAGCGCGCCCGCGGCGTGATAGGCGGGCTTGCTATTCCCGCGAATCGCGACTGGAACGCCACCCAGGGCGCGCGCGATCGCTTGTGCGGTGCGGAGGGCGGCGCGATCTCCTTCGACTGCAAAAATGACGCCTTTGAGTTGCGGCGTGCCACGCCCGCTGAATGTTTGCATGGGATGTAGCGAACCTGTGGAAACGCCACGCCGAGCCAGGGGCGCAAGCACGCGGCGATCGAGTGCGCCGCTGGTGTGCAGAGCTATTTTACCGCGATAGTTTTCTTTGTGGAAATTCGCGAGCGCCTGCGCCACATTTTTGAGAGCACCATCAGGAGTGGTGATGAGGAGAACATCGGCGGCGAGCACATCAGGGGTTAGGCGCGCGCGCGGAGCACCGCCGCCGATCGCGCGTGCAGCGGCCTGAGAGGTTTTCTTTGATTGCGTGACGACGGCGCCGATGCGCCAACCGAGCTGGCGAAGGCGCCGCGCGAGCGTTTGCCCCACGCGTCCTGCGCCGACGATGGAAATAGTCCGGGCCATGCGACGTGATAGCATAGCTTGTTCGCACTTTTTTGGTGGAGGAAATTGGACGTTGCATTCGTTTTTGATTGTACTCACAGGTGTGGTTGCTCTCGTCTGGGTTCTCAATGCAATTGACATCCTGCGTGGAGTTCCGAAGCTGCCTTCCATCTCGAACATCGCCCCACTTGAGGATGCCGACTGTCCCGCCGTGTCGATTCTCTTTGCGGCTCGCGACGAGGAAGAGAAGTTGCCGGGAGCATTGAACAAGTTTCTCGCGCTGGATTATCCGCGCTATGAGGTGGTTGCCGCAGACGACCGCTCCGAAGATGGGACGGCGGAGATTCTCGACAGGGCCGCGCGATCTAATCCGCGCCTGAAGGTAGCGCACATCAGTTCCCTTCCCGCCGGCTGGCTCGGCAAGCCTCATGCAATGCAGCAAGCCTACGAGCACTCGAGTGGCGATTGGCTAGTGTTCACGGACGCAGACGTGCATTTTTCGCCGAACCTGCTGCGGAGGGCGGTGGCATTGGCGCAACGTGAGAGATGGGATCACCTAACGCTGCTGAGCAGCGTGGAAATGCATTCGGTGGGCGAAAAAATCGCACTGACATTTTTCGGTATGGGATTCATCATCGGCGTTCGTCCGTGGCGGACGAATGATCCGCATTCGACGGGGTACGCGGGCGTGGGGGCATTTCAACTGATCCGGCGAAGCACGTACGAGGCGATTGGAATGCACCGGCGGCTGGCGATGGAAGTGGTGGACGACATGAAACTCGGGAAGCTGGTGAAGGAAGGTGGTTTTCGCAGCGGTGTTGGAAAGGCCTGGAACGAGGTGAGAGTGCGGTGGCATGCGGGCGTTGGGAACATCGTGCGCGGCACGACGAAGAATTTTTTTGCAGTGTCTAGCTACAATCCGTGGCTCGCTTGCGTACAGCTTGGCATGGTACTGCTGCTGTGCGTGCTGCCATGGGTGGCGCTGCCATTTTTGCGCGGGTGGGCTCTACTATTTGGTGCAATTGCGGTGGGTGTGATCATTGCAACACACGCAGGCGTTTCGATCGAGGTGGGCGTCTCGCCTCTCTACGCGCTGACGGAGCCGCTAGGTGCGCTGGTATTTGCGTGGATGATCACGCGTTCGACGATTGTGACGCTGTGGAATGGCGGGATCACCTGGCGCGGGACATTTTATCCGCTGGAGGAATTGAGACGCGGTGTGGTATGAGGGACTTCAGCGCGCTACGTTGCGCGCTGACGGAAATTTCCGCAGTTGTGCCTACCTGAAGAACGAATAGCCGAGGAAGATGACGTTGGCGTCCATTCCAGGGTTTAAATCTGCGCGGTTCGCGTTTGAGATGTGCAGCAATTTGTAGCCGAGAATCCAGGCGCGAGTGCGGGATGAATTATAGCGCTGGAAACCGGCCTGGAAATCGAATTGGAAGTTGAATTGCGTTCCGCCGGGGACGTCAATCGGGACGCGGTGCACGGACGCGATGAAGCCGGCGGAGGACGCGACGAATGGCTGGAGGCGGTGGCTGCGCCGGAAATTCATTTTCAGACCAAGCGGGTTGATTCCGCCGCTGTACACATATTCGCGGTGGCCTTCGACAAACGTTGTGTGCGGCGGCGGCGTGGTGAAGATCACCTTCGTGATCTTGGGTTGGAGGACCAACTCCAGCGGAAGAATATCCAGGGTGTACTGGATCTCGACGGAATGATTTTCCCAGAGTGTTCTGGCGTAGCGGGCCGAGAGGAGGCCCAACTGGCGTTCACTGGTGGTGCCGATCAGGTGCGGTGAATCAGGGGAGTATCCGGCCCAGACGCCGAATTCGTTTTTGGGCTCGAAAGATTCGCCGACCTGGCATCGGGCAGCTGGAGCGGCGACCAGAAATCCGGCGAAAAACAGCGCTGCGAAAGTAATATTTCTTGAGAATTTGGCTTTTGAAATTTGGATCACTGAGACCTCATCGGGCGTTTCGTTTTCCTGCCTTTTGCTGTTTCTCAGGTGCCAGCGCTTCTTCGGCCGGTGAATCTTGGGTCTCGGCAACCGGCGTGGCGACAGGAAGTGCGGCGGGCGGCTCGAGTGCGGAGATGACGCCCAGGTCGCGTTGCTTGAGGGCGCGAATTTTATCACGCAGGGCGGCGGCGCGCTCGAATTCGAATTTGCGGGCAGCCTCGCGCATCTGAGATTCGAGCAGCGTGATGGCCTGCACCAATTGCGCCTCGTTGGTAATTTCGCCGATGGCGGTATCGTCGGCGGGGACGGTGATGTAATCGGCCTCGACGATGCGTGCGAGCTGCATGTCCACGGATTTAATGATGGAGAGCGGCGTGATGTTGTGCTCGCGGTTGTAGGCCTCTTGTTTCGCGCGGCGGCGATTGGTTTCGCCGATGGCCTGGCGCATGGAATCGGTCATGCGGTCGGCATAGAGAATGGCGCGGCCTTCGAGGTGGCGGGCGCAGCGGCCCATGGTTTGGATCAGCGAAGTGGCGCTGCGGAGATAGCCTTCCTTGTCCGCGTCGAGAATGGCGACGAGCGAAACTTCAGGGAGGTCGAGTCCTTCGCGAAGGAGATTGATGCCGATGAGAACGTCGAATTCGCCGCGGCGGAGATCGCGGAGGATGCGGACGCGCTCCAGCGTCTCGATTTCTGAGTGCAGGTAGCGGCAGCGCACGCCGACCTCGGCAAAATATTCGGCGAGATCTTCGGACATGCGCTTGGTGAGCGTGGTGACGAGCACGCGCTCATTGCGCGCGGCGCGGATGCGGATTTGTTCCAGCAGGTCGTCCACCTGGCCCTTCACCGGGCGCACTTCGACTTCGGGGTCCACGAGGCCTGTGGGACGAATCACCTGCTCTATTACCACGCCCCCGGACTTGGTCATTTCGTATGGGCCGGGGGTGGCCGAGACATAGACGACTTGATTTTCGCGGTGCTCGAACTCTTCGAAGGTGAGCGGGCGATTGTCGAGCGCGGAGGGCATGCGGAAACCGTAGTCCACGAGCGTTTGCTTGCGGGAGCGGTCGCCATGGTACATGCCGCGGAGCTGCGGGACGGTCTGGTGGGACTCGTCCACGACGAGCAGATAATCGGAGGGAACGTAATCGAGAAGAGTCGGCGGAGCTTCACCTGGCAATCGGCCGGAAAGATGGCGCGAATAATTTTCGATGCCGTGGCAGTAGCCGATGGTGCGCATCATTTCGATGTCGAAGAGCGTGCGCTGGACGATACGCTGCGACTCGACGATTTTCCCCTGGCGGCCGAGCTCCGCTTTCCACCAATCGAGTTCTTCGTAGATGCTCTGGATGGCGCGTTCTTTTTGTTCCGCGGGCAGGACGTAGTGAGTCTTGGGATAGATGGGCAGGCGCGCTATTTCTCCGTCGCGAGTGCGGACTTCGCCGGTGAGCGGGTCGATCTTGCGGATGGCTTCAATTTGGCTGCCCCACAGCTCGACGCGCACGCCGAGATCGTCATAGGGCGGATAGATTTCAATCATGTCGCCTCGGACGCGGAAGGTGCCGCGGCGAAGATCTTCGGAGCGCTCGTATTGGATTTCGACGAGCTTGCGGAGGATGGCTTCGCGCGCAATGGACTGGCCCTTCTCGAGCATGAGCATCATGCCGTAGTACGCTTCGGGCGAGCCGAGGCCGTAGATGCAGGAGACGGAGGCGACGATGATGACGTCGCGGCGCTCGAATAGCGAGCGCGTGGCGCTCATGCGGAGCTTGTCGAGCTCGTCGTTGATGGTGGCTTCTTTTTCGATATATGTGTCGCTGGAGGGAACGTAGGCCTCGGGCTGGTAGTAATCGTAGTAGCTGACGAAATATTCGACGGCGTTCGAGGGGAAGAAGGAACGGAATTCGTGGTAGAGCTGGGCGGCGAGCGTTTTATTGTGCGCGAGCACGATGGTCGGGCGATTGATCTGCTCGATGACCTTGGCCATCGTGAACGTCTTGCCGGAACCGGTGACTCCGAGAAGGACCTGGTGGCGCTCGCCGTCGGTGAGGCCGCGGACGAGCTGCGAGATGGCTTCGGGCTGGTCGCCGCGTGGCTCGTAGTCACAGGCTAGCTTGAATTTCATGATGGGAGTGCCTCTGGGGGCCAAATGCGCGCCGCCCAAACTTACTATTATAGCGCACCTGTCCAGTGGGGGCAGGGTAGCGGTGGTCGCGAACTACGGTCGATGGATCAGGGCTGCGCGGGAGGTCGCGCTGGAGTGGGCGGCAGGAGGCGTATTTCGGTTTGGGTTTCGACGTGACCCTTGTAGAGCAAGCGCGAACCTGAGCGGGTGCTAGTGATCTCGAGGTTGATGTCTTGCGTGCTGGTTTGCGTGGAGCTGACGACCATGCCGGTTGAGAGGGAGATAGAGTCGAGGCTCTCACCCTTGCCGGCCCATGTCCCGGAGGTGCGCAGGCTGTTGCGACGATAGTCTTCCGGAGTGAGATCGTCGCGGGAGCCTCGGCGGAGGATTTCGAAGCGCGTCAGGATGGTCGCGCAGATTTCATCACCTGCGTCGGACGCGGCGCTGGGTCGCGCGGGGAGCGCCCTGGGTTGAATGGGGGCGGCGCCCGCTTGGGTGGGGGCGGCTGCGTGGCATGGCTCGTTGCGCAGGTACGTGGAATCGGTCCGCCACACTAAACCTGCTAGTGGCGTGCTCAGGAGCGGCTGCTCGTTGCTCCATTTTTGGTTCAGTGCGATACCCCCCTGCGGGAATCCTGCGCTGGAGGAGAGACCGATCATCCAGGAGCGGACGGATTGCGCCATGGAGGGATTGGAGAGAATGTCTTCGAGGCCGGTGACGCTGGAAAGCTTTCCATCGGGCTCGATAGTGAATTCGATCGAGCGGCCGAGGAGGCGGGCGTATTGGTCGGCGATCGCTGCGGCCTGGGGATCGTATGCGTCGGTCTCGGAAGTAGCGTCGGATTTTTCGTAAGTGGCGCGGAGATGGACGCGGCCCATGGCGGCAGTGGTGGGGGGCTGCGCGTCAATGATGTCGAGGCGGATAATCATCTCGGCGGATTGCTTTAGGCGCGAGGCACCTTCGGGATTATCGATTGGGGAGGTGGTAATGCCGGAAGTGGTGGTGCTCGTGGAGATTTCGAAGCGGAGTACTTCGCCGGCAGTGAATTTGGGAAGGAGGAGAACGCGCTGGTCACCTGCCGCGGCGAAGGAGAGTGCGAGGAGCGTGCCGGCAACGATGATGGCGATGCGGAGGCCGTTCGAATTCAAGGACGTGCCGTACGCGCGGATGCGCGAGTGATTTGCGGGGCGGCGAGCGGGCCAGTGAGGCGGTAGGCCGCTATGGGAGCGGCGTTGGCATGCGCATCGTGAATATCGGCGGCGCCAGCGGGAAAAACCCCCAGGCGGAAATCCAGGTTGCGGTTGAAATCGACCGTTCCCGAGCCATCCAACTCCGCGTTGGGGGCCAGGAGCGTCAGCTCTTCAAACTGAATCTTTCTCGAAGCGCAAGTGAACGTGGCCGAAGCTTCCCGGAAGGACGATGTGTCCAGGCGGACGCCGCTGATGCGCGGAGAATCCGGCAAACTGAAATTTCGGAGTTCGGCGGTACCCACGCGCGCGGCGCCCTGGCATTCGAGCGACGCGAGCAGGTCGGCGCGATTTGAGCCGCGCGCGTCCAAACTGATTTTCCCGGACGCCGCGCCGGCGAAAAGATTTGCAAGGGCGGGTGTGGCGCCTGTAAGCGCCGATAAGTCCACATGCGAGAAATCGAGATCAAGGTGATACGCGGGTGTCGCGGCCACCGTTGCCTCGAACGAGCCGGCCAGCTCGCCGCCGTAAAATTGCGCCCGGGCATTTGCGAATTCAATGCGGCGGCCTGCGAGTTTTACTTCTCCCTGCAAGCGGTGGGCGGCAAAGGGCGCGAGGGTAAATTCATCCACGGTCAATTTTCCGCTGGCGCGGAGGGTCTCGGGAACGGCATTCACGGGGGATGGTGAATTCAAAAATGGGAGCATGCGATCAAGAAAACTCTGGCGCCAGCGTGGGTTGAGCCAGCGATCGAGATCCGCCGTTGTCAAATGATCGGTGCTGAGTCCAAATTCCCAATCACCACCCGTAGTTGGCCGGCTGAATGCTCCTTTCCAGTGTGCGCCGAACGCTTCTGCGGCTCTAAGCGTGATGATGCGCGCGCCACGCAGGAAATCAACGCGTGCACGAATCTGCTCGACGGGCAGATTTAGAAAGGGTGCAGCCAACGACGCACCGCCCGGTTCGCCCCCCCATTCGAGGGTCCCGCGCGGCTGCGCTTGCCAGGGATAGCGTCCGCCGAGCCAAAGAAACTCAAACGCTGCCTGGCCAGCGACATCCCATCCTCTGGAGATGTTCCATCCGAGCGCGCTGAGGGCGGCGACCACATCGCGAACTTGATTGATGCGGCCGGCAACTCGCAGGTTGGAGGCGCCTTTCATTGCCTGCTCCGAAGTCCCACCATCCGCAAAGATGAATCCGGTGAACGGGCTGGCGTCCGGACCGAAGCGCAATGCAGCGGGAGTGAAAAGAATTCCATGCGGGTTGTAGTGGATGCGGCTGGGGCTGAGCCGCAGCGGCACGTGCAGACGGGGGCTGGACAATTCAACACCACCCAATGTGAGCGTGGCTTCGTCAACACGTAAAGGCCATCCGACCAAGGTGCCATCCAATCTTGCGGAACCGCGGAGTGAAATGTCGTCTGCCACCCCTCCATGGAAGGCCCGAAGCCAGGCAAGGAGATCGCCGAGGTCGAGCTCGGCTGACCGCAGCTCCACACCAAATGGAGAGATTTGATCCTTTGGAGGAAGGTGCCGATGATCCCACGAAATTTGCGCACGGGCATGGGCATTCGAATGCGGGGCTTCGAGAGTCATTTCCTCGAATTGGATGCCCGAGTTCATTGGATTCCAGTGCAGCTTGGCAGCGAGATTCACGGCGGGGTTGTCCGCGCGCAACGAGAGATCCCAGCGGTGAATTTGGCGGAGCTCGGCGCGGCCTTGCACAAGCCAGTCGCTGGCATCCGTGCGCGCATTCAGCTGGAGCGCGAGCGTGCCGCGGACGCCGTAATCGTAATTGCGTGCGAGACGCAGAACGTCGGGGATGGACGCGCCGGTCCAGGAAAGATCAAGCGCGGCGGGGCGGAGGCGCGAAGACGTTCCGCCGACGTGGCCGCTGAGGTGCAGCGTGCCCGCCTGTTGCGGGATCACCATGGCGCGCATGGGCGTGGCCTGGAGGTCGAATTTCCAGCGGCCGGCGCTCTCCGGCTCGAGGTAGCCATTCACACGGATAAAGGCGAAGGGCAACTTGTCGTCGCCACGCTTGAAATTAATGCGGCCGGAATCCACTTCGATGCGCGTGAAACGAAGTGGAGAAGAAGGAGGGAGCGGCGGACCGACTGGTGCAGCTCCACCAGCGGGTGCTGAAGGGCGTGGGAGCCACTCGGCCAAGTTCCAGTCGCCGTTCGAGTCGCGGACCAGATTCAGGCTCGGGCGGCTGAGGGAGAAAGTGCCGAATTCCAGGCGGCCGCGCAACAGGCTCCGCCAGCGCAGGCGCATGGTGAGCGATTCGGCGTGCAGAAAATATTCGTGTCCGAAACGCGGATCCTCGCCAACGGTGACAGACTGCCCTTCGAGTGTTGGCCAACCCCACAGGCTGAAATCGTAGCGACCGACTTCTATCTGGCGACCGAAGGTGGATTCGAGGCGCGCGGTTATTTTCCGCTGCAGGCGACTGTGGCGGATGAGCAGCGAGATTCCGGTGTCGACGACCCAGAAAAAAAGCACTAGTAGAAGTATCCACTTCGGCCAGCGCTTCCAAGGGGACCGCCGCACCTTTGCCGCTTCGAGCGGCTCCACGCGGATTACCGTTTCTGAAAGTGTGTTGGCCACAGAGAATTCTTACATCTAGAATCGGCGCGAGGACGTCAAAACCGGAACCTCAGCGGCTAAAGCCACGAACTACAAAGATCAAACCTAACGAGCCTATGCATCATGCTTGCTCTTGGCAAGAGTCTTGTTGGTTTGCGCTCGTTTCCAGTCCTGCGGCGCTTGAAGGCCGCCGCTCACTGAATGAAAATCGTGGCGTCTATCCTAAGCAAGATCGATGTTTGGATCCGGCGCGGAATCTAGTGCGGGAGGCGAAGTATGCGCACGCTTATTCTGGCTGGTTTTGTGCTTGGGACTAATCTCTTCGCGTTCGGACAAACCGAGCGGCCAAAGCCGGTTTACGATTTTTCACTGTCGCGCGAGGAAAAAATCAAGCTAGCGGAGGGCGCCGCGCCGCCTGAAATTTCAGGCAAAGCCGCCGTATACGTCCTAGACCGGACCGGCTACTTGAAAGTCCGCGAAGGCACGAACGGGTTCTCGTGCTTTGTGGACCGGCAGACTCCTTTGAACTCGGAGCCTACATGCTTTGACGCTGAGGGAAGCGCTACAACGCTGCCAACGAGGATTCTTGCGGAGGAGTTGCGCGCACAGGGGAGGCCCGAAGAGGAAATCAACGCGGTAATCGAGGCGGGTTACAAGTCCGGGAAATTCCGGGCCCCGCAAAGGCCTGGAATCGTGTATATGATGTCGCCCTCCGTTTACATCTACATTGCCGAGAAGAATCTGATCGCCCACGTTCCTCCCCACTTGATGTTTTACGCCCCGTACGCGACTGACAAGGATATTGGGGACCCAGCACCGGCGGCGAATATGCCGCACCTGATCAGGGCGGGACAACCGGATGCCTACATAATTGTGGTGCCGGGGCAAGAAAAGGGGCATTAGCAACCGAAAAACTCCTAGTGCACTTCGTGGAACATGCGGCGCCAGCGGGTGCGGGTGGGGAGGTGGAGGAGCGAGTCGGCGATGCCGCGGATGACGCCGGTGAAACCGCGGTCGGTGTAATCGCCGGAGGTGGCCTGGACGGACCAATAGATGATCATAGGGCGGCCCATGATGGCGTCACGGTCAACGAAGCCCCAGTAGCGGCTGTCCCAGCTGCGGTCGCGATTGTCGCCCATGACGAAATAATGGTTTGTGGGAACGACGAGCTCGCCGCGGCTCACATTTTGCAGAATTGTTTCGGCCCATTCGGGTCGCAGGCCGACTTCGATGAAATATTGATCGGAGGGCGGGAAATCATCGCCGAATGAGTCCCGGCTAGCGGGGTCGTGGACCACATAGTGCTCGACGAGCGCGTTGCCGTTGACATAGACCTGCTGCCTGACAATGCGGACGTGGTCGCCCGGCAGGCCGATCACGCGCTTCACGTAGTGAGGATGATCGTCGTAGGGAAATTTGAAGACGATGATGTCGCCGCGATGAACAGGGCGGTAAGGGAGAATTTTTTCGCACCACGCGCCGCGCCCTTCGAAAATAAATTTGTTCACCAGCAGATGATCGCCCACCAGCAGAGTTGGCTCCATGGACTGCGAGGGAATCTTGAAGGCCTGGACGATGAAGGTGGTGCCAAAAAGAGCAAGGAGAACGGTGACGAGGAGTGACTCGATGTACTCCGCAAAGCTGCTCTTGTGGGTCTCGTGACGTTCGCGGGCCGGCGTCTGCACGGCCTCAGCGGCTGTGGCTTCTGAATTCATAACTTCCCTTCACGAAATTGGGCTGTCGGCTTCGAGGGCTTCCAGCGCCAGGCGGGCCGCAGCCTGTTCTGCTTCTTTCTTGCTGCGGCCAGCCGAGCCGGCAAGCATTTGCTGTCCGAGCCAGACCTCGACTTCAAAAGTCTTCTGATGATCGGGGCCCGTCTCGTTGTGGAGGCGATACTCCGCCGGGCCGCGCCCGCGCTGCTGGAGCCATTCCTGAAGCGCGGATTTATGATCCGGGCGCTCGAGGCCTTCGACGTGCCCAGCGAGTGCAGGCGCGAGCAGCGTGCGCTCGAGGAAAGAAGCGGCCTCGGCGAGGCCGGCATCGAGGTAAACGGCGCCGACGATGGCCTCATAGGCGTCGGCGAGAAGGCGCTTCTTTTCGCGGCCACCAGTTTTTTCTTCGCCCGGCCCGAGACGCAGATGGCTGCCGAGCTTCAAGCGTTTCGCGGCCGCGTGGATTGAGGAGGCGCTCACCAGCCGCGCCAGGCCTTTTGAAAGCTGGCCTGAGTCCCAATCCGGAAACGTGTGGCAGAGACGTTCGCTCGCGACCAGACCGAGGACGCGATCGCCCAGGAATTCTAGCCGCTCGTTGTCTATCCCGTTGCTGCTTTGCCGGTGGGAGCGATGTGTTAGCGCGCGATCGAGGCGCTCCGCGCGCTCAAAATGATGACCGAGGACGGCCTCCAATTCTTGGCGCTCCTCTTCGGTCATTGTTCGATGGCCTCGACTATGGCTTTGGCTGCGCTGTCGCCTGTTTCTTTGCGTCGGCTTCCTTGGATTTGCAGCGATCCTGCATGGCGCCGGGAGACTGCGCACACTTGTGGAAAGAATCTGCCGCATCGCTATAGCGTTTCAGTTGGAACTGATCGACACCCATGACGTAGAAATCCACCGGATCGGGAGTCGCCTGTCCCGCGGTTGCCTTCTGCATCTCGCCAACGGAGTTTGCGAAATCCTGCCGGCGGAAATAAATCAGGCCCAATGCGCTGTGCGCTTGCGACTCGGCGACGGCCTTGCCCTTGGCAAATTGTTCATCGCTGGTGCCTTCGGGCTTGGGCAAAGTCGGAAGATACTCAAGAGCCTGCTTCTCGTAGGATTCGGCTTTATCGAGACGCCTATCCGCGTCCATATCATTCGGGTCGTAAAAATGAGGGATCACCCATCCGACGAGAACGAGCACATGAACATCTTTCGGATTCAACGCCAAAGCTTTGTCGGAGGCGGCGTAAAGCTTGGTCATGTCTTGTTTGTCGTAATAGGCTGCGACCAATCGTGAATAAACAGACTGGGTGTAGATGCTGTTAGGATATTTTTGGAGAAAGGCCTCGCCCAGCTTTATTTGCTGATCCGAGGCCTCTGGCTTGGTGTCGAAGAAAGCCTTGTAGGCCTTCTGCTCGTCCGGGTCGACGGAGGAAGTGTCGACAGCAGCCGGTTTTGCCGGAGCCGGGGCCGCCTTTGCTGGAGCATCCGCCTTGGGCGGCGCTTGCTGTTGCTGCGCGAACAAGCCGGGGGCAAGGGTCAGGCTGCCAGCGAGCAATATTCCCAGGATTCGAATTGAACTGCGAATTGATGGAACGATCATCTGCTTCACCTTCCTTAGTTAGGATGTCCCCAAGCGCGAGTGCAGGAGCGGTCTCAGGGTTATTGTGGTCCGTTTGCGTTGCTGTTTCCTTTGTCGCCATCGCCATGGGCACGCGAATTGTATTTTTTTTCGACGCCACGCTGAGCCGCTACGTAAGCAGCTTCCGGCGCGCCCCTGACGGCGAGCGCAGCATGATATTCGGACAAAGCGAGATCGCGCTCGCCTTCGAGATCATCGATCCGCCCAAGATACACGTGCGACCAAGCCAGTATGGACGGGTCCGCAGAGCCAGCCGATTTCTGCGCACCGGAGCCCGGCTGAGCCGGCACGGACACGAGTCCTTCGAACAGCTCACGGGCGCGTCCTGCTCTGCCGCCAAGCACGGAAGCGATGGCCAGGCCGTACACTGCTCGCGAGTCGTCCGGATAGTTCGCGAGGACCTTCTCGAATGTCACTTCGGCCGCAGCCGCATCCTGCGCGGCGATCTGGCGATTCCCTTCCGCGAGCCAACTCTCTAACTCGGAGGCCTGGGCCTTCGAGGCTGCCGCATCCTGTTTCGGGTCGGCGGCCGGTATCGCGGCAGCATAGGTGATTTTCTTCAGGCGCTTCTGCTCGGCAGCAACATCAATGCCTGCGATCAGGTCCGGGAAATAATACGACATCGCAGGCTCCGCTTTTTCAAATTTCTGCAATTGGGCGACCAGCGGGCGCACCAGAACAAAACCGGACTGATCGGCTTCGGCCAGAGCCGAGTCGAGCTGCGCCGGCGAGAGGTGGCGCAGTCGGAGCTCGACTGCCTTGATCAGGCATTCATCGGTGAGGGCGAGAAAATCCGTCTGGTATTGGACGGGCAGGCGGGGAGCGCGCGCGGCGAGATTCAAGAGCGCGCTCTTGGATTCCACCTCTTTACGGTGGCGCAAGGGCATCGGGTCCAGCATGAAATGCAAGTAGGCATGCTGGATTTCTTCCATGGGAATCTGCGAACCGGCGCCGACGACGATGCCGTAATGGTCGCCATTGTTGCGAAAAATCGTGCGGTTGCCCACGAGCGGCTCGACATACACGGTGAAAGTGCGGTCGTAAACGGGCTTCAGCAGCTCGCGCAAATATGCGTTTGTGAGTGTGACTGTGCGGCGCAATGGCGATTCATAGCGGGCGGCCACGCGGGCGTACTCCGATTCGATGGCCGCCCCGCGCTTTTCGAGCTGCGCTTCGAGATAGAAATTGACGAGAACCTGCTGGAAGCCCTCGAGGGCTAGAACATCCGGCGGGAGTAGCTCGCGCTTCACCTGAAAGCGGAATTCCGGCGGCGGCCCGGCGAGGAGCGCGAACGCGACGTATCGCGAAAGGGTTTCACCCGGATCGGCCAGCAAATGATCGCGATAAAACTGGCGCAGGGCTTCTGTCGCAGGGCCTTGCATCTTGAGCAAATCCCCGCGAAGAGCGAGACGGGAGGGCGTCTCAGCCAGAGTGCTCTCGTCGGCGGCGAATCCAGCGGCGTCGAGCGCGCACATGGTGGCGAACAACTGGACGTTGGGCTCGACACTGATACCGCTGTAATTGATCAGCGTGGTCTGCCGGCCCTGGGCATCAGCCGCACCCGCGGCCAGCAGCAGGATCAGGACAGTGATGAACGCGAGAGAGTAAGATGTGTTCACAAAATTTCGGATGAGCTAACTCCTAAGATTCTCGAGACTCGAAGCCATCTCACAAATCTGACTGGACAACTCAGGAAGTTTCCTCGGGGGCTGAAGACTCTGAGTGAGGGATCGACTAAGCCTCCCTCAGCGGCTAAAGCCGCATTGAACCATCGCCGGTCGAGGCACGACTACCGTTCGTGCCTCTGGGTGAAAAGTCGCGCCCTGACGAAATCAGTTGCAACATGCCATGCGCTCCCCCATCTACAATACGCGCACGCACAAACTCTAATGGGCGTCTTCGGCAGAGTCAAGGCAGCGTAGGAACTCGCGTGCAGGCCAACCGGAGCGGCGGAGAAGCTATCCGCGGACGCGCACCTCGCTGAAGCTGAGCATCACGCGGCCCCCATCCGTCGGCCGCCCAAAACTGAATTGCGGACGGAAACGGGAAAAGAGCAGAACCTGGTCCAACTGGCGCTCGACGTCGGGGCTGCTGGGTCCAGAGAGAATCTTGAAATACACAACTTGCCCCTGCGAGTTGAGAGTCGCCTCGACCAGCAGCACGCCGGAGTCCAGACGCCCTTCGCGCGTGAGCGCGCCGGAAACCGGGAATGGCGCCAGGCTCTCGAGACGCGCAGGCTGGATCGTGTTCAGCGGCAGGTCATTGGGCACAATTCCGCCCAGCGGCATACCGACGATGATATTTTGCACCAGGAGCACGAATACCACGAGGGCCGTCAGGACGCCGCCCGTCGCCGGGACGGCCAGCGGCTCAAGGATGTCTTCAAACACCAGCAGCGCGCGGGTCCACAAGCGACGCACGCTGGCCCATGTGGGCTGGACCCGCGAAGCCTGGGCGCGAACGCGCGAAGCCAAATCAGCCGGTGGCGCGACGGCTTCCACTCGCGCGAGATGATATGACAAACGGCGATAGTCTTCGAGCTGCAAGCGGCATCCGTCGCAGGAAGAGAGATGCTCACGCAGGCGGGCATGATCACGCGAGCTGATGGCGCCATCGAGATATCCGGGCAGGCGGCGTTCCGCTTGACGGCAATTCATCGCCCACCTCCATGTGTCTTCGCTGATTCGTGGATTGTGGCTCGAGCCGCGATTGGCGCGGGAGCAACATGGCGAGTGGTTAGGTGTCTGTGAGGTGCGCGGTCTTCTGCATGTGGCGGGCGCGCCGCGACTGTTTCCGCTTCCGCTAGATGCAAGAGCGGGTCGAGAGCTGCTTTCAGCAGCCGGCGCCCGCGCAAGATACGTGACTTCACAGTTCCAACGGAAACTTCGAGCACTTCGGCTACCTCTTCGTAAGAAAGCCCTTCGAGATCTCGCAGAATGACGGCGCTGCGGAATAGTGGCGGCACTTGCGCCAGTCCTCGCCGGACGGCGGCCTGCGTTTCATGCGCTTCGTACTGCTCGAGTGGCGTTGCTTCCATGTCTTTCAGTTCGTTTGCCGGATTTCTTCCTTCCACTTCGGCGTCGATCGAAAATTGCTGGCGGTGGTGGCGCCAGAACCAGCGGCGATGGTTGAGCGCCTGGCGCACGGAGATGCGGTACAGCCAGGTCTTGAGCGAGCTGCCGCGGCGGAAACCGCGAATCCCGCGAAAAGCTCGCAGAAAAACTTCCTGGGTGACGTCGGCTGTGTCGGCAGGGTCCGCCAGGATGCCGTACACCAAATTGAACACACCCGCGTGATAGTAGGTGACGAGCCAGTCGAACGCCGCGTCGGATCCCGCTTGAAGCTCGGTCACAAGCTCGGCTTCATCACGGCCCCACGGCAATGATTGTGCAAGGTCGGACATGCCTTACGCCGGGTCTCCTCTTTATTCTTCGGGGGCGTGTCCCTCCTAGGTTAGACACCAATTCGCCCCGTGATGTTGCTAGGATAGCAAAAATAGAGACCGCGTGAACCGCCCGACGGTACCACGGTGGGGGGTGCGAGAGTGTAAATGTAACTGCTGTATTTCCAGTACGTTACACGTGATGCCCAAGATTGAGTTTGAACGAGCGGGTTGCACCACTGGGAGAGGGCGCGCACATTGAAGGAAACAACGTTCTGAGGCGCGGGATCGTCACCAGCCGGTGGCGAAGAGTCGCTGTGCCGCCCGCAAGCCGCAGTGTTGGTAATTTTCATACGCCTGAGCCGCCCGCAGCCGGATGGCTTCACCATATTCACCCACAATCCAGCCATCGAGCGCCGCCTTCAATGTGTAGGCCTCGGGAGCCATGAGGCCCGTGGTCCTTAACAGGGGACTCGCGCCAGTGTCTCGCAGATACGGCGCAAAGTATGCTTTACTCGCGCAGGCGAGAACGATTGCGGATCGAGGCTGCACGTCCTGACGTCCCGTGACGTGTGGAACCTGGAAATCCATGAAGGCATCGTGGCCAACGTAAGCGACGAGGTCCGAACCGCCACCGATTGTTAAAGACACGCCCTCGGCCGGGCTCTGCAACTTTAGCGTCTCCGGATTGAGACCCGCCGCAGCGGAGAGAAAGTCCGACACGGCCTCGCGAATCTGACTGCCCTCATAGGCGTCCGCGACCACGTAGACCGTGTCCCTGCGGTATCGGAAGATGCACCGTTCGAGGATGGATGCCTTCGGCCCGCCGCCGCACGACACAAGCTCCCACGCGTTGCTTGCGCGGAAATACGTCTTAACTCCGTACGCTGCGCCCCAGTAAAGATTGGTGGGTGGAGCTTTGCCGTTGCCGAGTCTTGCTGGGACCGGGATGATTCCCTGGTGCTGATTATCTGCGAGGGCGACGAAGACATGTGCAACTCGAAGAGGCGGTTGGGCGGTGCAGCGAAAGTAACCGAACATGCAAACAAGGCTGGCCGACAAGGTGAGGCGGGAGACGACATGCAAGAATCGTAGGCGCATGCACTCTATTGTCGCACCAAAGAGGAATGGATTTCCCGATCCGTCTGACACCATCGCAATAACTGGTGGAGCCGGCGGGGTTCGAACCCGCGACCTCCTCGATGCCATCGAGGCGCGCTCCCAACTGCGCTACGGCCCCACTGATTGCAAAAACTTCTTACAACTTTTATAGCACCTAGCGACTCGCACCGTCAAACAAAGCATTCCGTTTCTAAACAAGAAAGCTCCTCCGGTTGCGGGTAACAGGTGCCGCAAACCGGAGGAGCCTTGAAAATCAACCTATGATGCGGGGCTGGAATGTCCGGATTCTCGCGTGCGCCAATTATTTTTGCGGGCTGACCAAGTCAGTCATCCGCGGAACATTGGCAGTGTCGCATGTGAACGCGAGACAACCGAGTTGCCATCCATCTTCGATGGTTGCCAGCATTGAATAGTGATTGTAATCCACGGCTGAACTTCGCGCGGAATGGTCTGAATGGGAAATCGTCAGCATCACTACATGGCCTCCGCCCGGGTTGGCGTCGCAGCAGCCGCTGGTGTCGCCGAAACCGAAGGGGCCCGTGCCCGTGAAATCACTCTCGTCCCATGTGATGAAGATCACCGAGTTGCCCGTCCAGGAACTGGAATTCATAATCGCGTTGACCGCATTCATCACAAAGGTGTCGCCGGATGCAATCAGAGCTTGGACCTGTGAGAAGTCGCACGGGTCAGCCGGCGTGGCAGCGCGCCCATGCATGTCGTTGCATTGGTCCGGGCTGATCCAGGAGAAGTCGTGCACTGTTCCGTTCGCCAGGTCCGTGGCAAACTGGCTGAAATCGACAATATTTGCCATCCGCGCCGGATTTGATTGAACGTCGTGGTAAGAGACAAACGGATTGTGCTTGCGCTCGTATAGCTGGTTCCCGCAGGCGTGCGCAAGGAGATTGCCGTTACAAAGAGAGAGCGACTGCATGTAAGCCGTCCAAGTTTTTCCGTGTGACTCGAGCTGGTCAACTATGTTTGGAACATCAATCGTCGTGTCGTTATCATTCGCAACGCCATTCGTGGAACCAGAAGTGGCGGCGATGTAATTCGGCTGGCTGGGGTGGGAAGCACCGGTGTAGCTCGTCGCGAGGCCGTACGTCGCGGCGGCCAAATTGATGAACGGAGCATTGGGATTGCCGATCAGGGCTGCGAAGCCCGTATTCTCCATCATGATCACCCAAACATGCTGATAGTTCTTGAGTGTCGAGCGACTGGCAGCCTGCGCGTGGACTCCATGTGACGTGGTTTGCACCATGAAACACAAAATGACGGTAGCGACGATCGCCACGCGAACCGCGTGAGGCGAATTCTGCCACCAAATTTTTTTGAGCATGCCAACCTCCTTCTTAGAGTTTTCCACTATGCCGCAATACCTCATACCTGTGGTTCCAGGGCAGAGTGGAAGATGGGAAGCGCTGAGGCAGACTTGTAGCTTCGGGGGAAGTCCCTGTCAAGAACTTAGTGAGAATTTCAAGAGCTCGCGCGAGACATTTTCAGCGCAATCGGAAGGAGCGGCTCCGCGCTAGTACCTATAGAACCGCATGAGCAGCGTCATCGCAGCGGACTTGATCTGTCAAGAATCCTTATCTGTTCCCTGCATCCGACCCGCCAGTGTTATTTGTTCGGTTTGTACCAGGTGTATCCGATGGTGAAGGTGAAGAAGGCGTTGTAGCCGGGGTTGTGGTTGCCGAGGCTGGCGCTCGAGAAATGGCCGAAGGCGCCCTCGAGCTGGAGTGCCCGGCTCTGTCGCGTGAAGATGTGCGCGCCGATCAAGCCTTGCGTCGTGAAATTTACGGTGGAGGTGTCGCCCGGAGGAATATTGCTGTGGCTGAACACGATGCCGCCGGCAATGCCGACGTACGGAGAGATTTTCTTCGCGCTCGTGAAATTCCACTGCCAGACCACCGGCTTGAAACTGCCGCCATAAACTGCGCCCGAAGGCGGTAACACGATGTAAGCCGGCATCACGTCGATCGCCCACTCGAAATTGCCGCGGGCCCATCCGGAGAGATGCTCGCCGGTGAGGACGCGGCCAATGCGGCCGCCCGCGATGAAGAATTGTGTGTCGTCAGATTTGCCGAGGCCGGTACCGCCACCGGCGAACGCGCCGAGATCCCATGTGCCGCGCGTGAGCGACGTGGAAGGCAGATCTTGAGCCGCGGCTGCGGACGCAAAGAGCAGGCTCAGAAACATGGTTAGGATGAATTTCATATCTCCCCGCCTAAGTCCCACATGGATGCGAATCGAAGCCGAGAGCGTAAGGCAGGAGGGCACGCCGGTCAAGGACGGAACTCCGCGAGAGATTCGAGGCGGGATTTTCTCGGAATTCGTTTTACAATACGCGTCCTATGCCAAAAATAACTTTTCTGGGCGCAGCGGGCACGGTGACGGGATCGAAATATCTTGTCGAAGCGGGCGGCAAACGATTGCTGGTGGACTGCGGCCTGTTCGAAGGACCGAAGGAGCTTGAGCAGCGAAACTGGCAAAACCTGCCGGTGGATCCGGCGACGATTGATTGGCTCCTGCTGACGCACGCGCACATTGATCACACCGGGTACATCCCGCGGATCGTGCGCAGTGGATTTCGCGGGCCGATTTACGCGAATGCGGCGACCATTGAATTGTGCCAACTGCTGCTGCCGGATTCAGCGCATCTGCAAGAAGAAGACGCGCAGTTCATTGCCAAGAAGGGCTACAGCCAGCACAAGCCACCCTTGCCGCTCTACACCGTTGCAGAATCACAGACCGCGCTCAAGCAATTCAATGAGGTTCCGCGCGCCGATACATTCACGATTAGCCCGCAATTTTCCGTTCGCCCACACGACGCGGGGCACATTCTGGGCTCGTCGTGGCTGGAATTGACCATCACGGAAAGCGGCAAGCAGACGCTGGTGGTTTTTTCAGGGGATCTGGGCCGCTACAACCAGCCGATCTTGAAAGATCCGGAAGCGCCGACGCGCGCCGATTATCTTCTTTGCGAATCCACCTACGGCGACCGCGATCATCCAGCGGGGTCGGTGGCCGATGCACTGGCTGCCGTGATCGGCCGGACGGCGAAGCGCGGTGGCGTGGTGGTGATTCCGGCGTTCGCTGTGGACCGCACGCAGCAGATCATGTACTACCTCCGCGAACTCGAGGACCAGCAACGGATTCCTCATCTGCCCGTGTACGAAGACAGCCCGATGGCCATCAGCGTGACGGATTTTTACGTGCGGCACCGCGAGGATCACAAGCCGGAATTCGTGAAAGAAGCAGAAAGCGGCGGGCGCGACCCATTGAACATGCACGAAGTCCATATGATGCGTTCCGTGGAGGATTCGAAGAGCATCAACAACGTGGTTTCGCCCTGCGTGATTATTTCGGCCAGCGGCATGGCTACGGGCGGGCGCGTGCTGCATCACTTGGCACAGCGGCTGCCGGATTCGCGAAACGCGGTGATGCTGGTTGGTTATCAGGCGGTGGGAACACGCGGGCGGGCGCTGCAGGACGGCGCGAAGGTTGTAAATCTCTTCGGCCAGCAAGTTGCAGTGGGCGCGGAAATCGCGACTATCGGACAGCTTTCGGCGCATGCGGGGAAAAGCGAGCTGCTGCGCTGGCTTTCAGGGTTTCAGGCGGCGCCGAAACAGACGTTTCTGGTTCACGGCGAGCCGGTAGCCCTCAATTCCCTGCGCGACGCGGTGGCGAGCCAATTCAAATGGCCGGTGACGATTCCGGCGCACCAACAGTCCTTCGACTTAGACATTTGAACGCGTGCTGCGCTTATGTGCTTACAATCAGCGGCCCACACAAGAAGCTCCGGATCGAGCACCTCAAAGGAGAAGACGATGAGAGCCTTTATAATCATTTGTTCCGTCCTGGCTTTCGTAGTGACCTCCTTGGGGCAAGGCTCCGCCCCCTTCTCACACTCTCGTGATTGGGTCCAACAGCTCGCCGCGCGCCACGAATCTCTTGCGACAGAACACATGCGCGTTCATATTTTCCGCCTACGCCCGGGGGATGACCTTCTCGAGTCGATCCAAACCTACGTGCGAGCCCGCCACATCAAGGCTGCCATAGTCCTGAGCGCAGTCGGTTCGCTCACGAAGACGTCGATCCGCTTCGCCAATCAGCCGGGTGCGGCCGAGCGCTCCGGGCACTTCGAAATCGTCTCGCTGGTCGGGACGATCGAGCAGGATGGCGAGCATCTCCACCTCTCGATTTCCACCGAAACCGGGGAAACCATAGGCGGCCATCTTCTGCCGGGATGCAAGATCTATACGACTGCGGAAGTCGCGATCGGAGAGTTGGAGGACGCCAGATTTACGCGCGAGACGGATCGCGAAGGCAGCGGGTGGGACGAGTTGAAAGTCTTTCCTGAGAAAACGCAGAGGCTGAAGTAGGTAAGCGGGAGACTGCCGCAGAAGCGGATTCTTTGATCACCGGCCAGCAGGAATGTGAGCGAACGCGGGAACTTCGCTGAGGTGGAATCCGAGAACAAACAATGGATGCGGCGCGACGCGGCCCCAGCGCGTCAGCTCCCACTTGGCCCGGAGAAAGCGCACATTTGGTAGCAATGACAGATCGAGGACTTGGCGCGTTTCCCCACGATAAAAACGCTGCGGCATTTTCAGAAGGGGAAATTTTCCCCAGTCCTGGCCGTCAGCGGAACCCCAGATGGAGATGTCCGCGGATTCCTGCTCCAATTGGCCGGTGATGAGCATGGAACAAAGAAACGTTCGCGTCTGGCTGCCGCTGATGTCGCGCGATTCGCCATCTCCATTCGAGGTGAGTCGAGTTCCCGCAAGTATCAGATCGAATTCCATGGCCATGCGGCAGTCTCCTCGACAGAAAATCTGGCGGATTCTAGCACAGGTGCGCTGATTTATTTCGATCCGGCGGCTCGGCCGGGTTTGAACTTCGCCAAACGCTCGGCGGCGGCTTGAAAAGTTTTCTCCGTTTTGCAAAACGTGAAGCGGAGGTGCGTGCAGCCGTCGGCGGGATTCTGGTAGAAGCTCGAGCCGGGGACGGCGGCGATGCCGATTTCTTTCACGAGATATTTTGCGAAGGCGATGTCGTCCGGGAAGCCGAACGAGGAAATGTCGGTCATGATGTAGTAAGCGCCATGCGGCTTGAAGCAGTGGAAGCCCGCGTCGGCGAGGATTCCCAGCAGGCGGTCGCGGCGCGCGAGGTATTCGCTGGCAAGCGTTTCGTAATAGCTGTCTGGGAATTTCAAGGCCAGCGCTCCGGCCTCCTGGAGCGGCGCGGCTGCACCTACGGTGAGAAAATCGTGGACCTTGCGGATTGCGGAAGTTACTTCCGGCGCAGCAATGGCCCAGCCGACGCGCCAACCGGTGACGCTGTAAGTCTTCGAGAGCGCATTGATGGTGATGGTGCGCTCGCGCATGCCGCCGAGCGTGGCCATGGAAATGTGCTTGGCGCCGTCGTAGAGCATGTGCTCGTAGATTTCATCGGTAATGGCGTACGCGTTCCAGCGCACGCAGAGATCGCGGATGGATTCGAGCTCCGCGCGCTCAAAAACTTTTCCAGTGGGATTATTCGGCGTGTTCAGGATGATGGCTTTCGTCGCGGGGCCGAAGGCGGCGGCAAGCTCAGCGGGATCGAATGTCCAATCGGGCGGATAAAGCTTCACGAACCGCGGCGTCGCACCGGAAAGAATGGCGTCGGGGCCGTAGTTTTCATAGAAAGGCTCGAAGACTACAACTTCATCACCGGGATTGATGATGGCCATCATGGAAGACATCATCGCTTCGGTTGACCCGCAGCAGACGGTGATCTCGCGCTCGGGATCAACGGTGATTCCCTGCCAGCGCTGAAATTTTTCGGCGATGGCGTTGCGCAGAGACTTTGCGCCCCAGGTGATGGCGTATTGATTGATGTCCGCGGCGATGGCTTCCTGGGCAGCGCGCTTGATCTCTGCGGGAGCG
>Ga0307473_10000016_pt1 | contig 37220 bp, 69 predicted proteins | sample atmos_gasesAM5C__FD_203744 | JGI IMG/M metagenome (GOLD analysis project Ga0307473, IMG submission 203744) | Hardwood forest soil microbial communities from Morgan-Monroe State Forest, Indiana, United States - atmos_gasesAM5C_515 | ecosystem: Environmental > Terrestrial > Soil > Temperate...
TCTGCATGTCACGGTACTCGGCGAGGCGTGGTGAGCACAGGTCGCGGCGCTCGGTTGCGAGCGCGATTTGGTCGCAGCGTTTGATGAGCGGGTGGTCGAGCTGGAACGCGTCGAAGCCGAGCGCTTCCGCGATCACGGCGTTCCATAAGCGTTCGATCCGGCCGTAGTTGCCGCCGAGCAAGCGTTTCAGCGGTCTGATCACGTTGCCGAGGTATGCTTCTGCTGCGTCGTGCAGCAGCGCAGCTTTCGCGTAAGTGTTTTCGCGGCCGGTGAGCTCGGACACGTGCACGCTGTGTTGCGCGACGCTGTAGAAGACGAGCGAGTGACCGCCGAAGCGGCAGATGTGCGAGAGCGCGTGCGCGATATCTTCGATGCAGATGTCGCTCGGCTCGGGGCTGAGCAAATGCACCTTGCGACCCGTCGCGGTGCAGAACCAGTCGATCGTGTTGGCATCGGACTCTGATGGATAGGTTTCATCGGACATGGTGATCACCCTTCGATTGTGCTGACTGCGATTGCTTCGACTTGACCGGCTTCGATCCAGCTTGCGAACAGGCGCAACTCTTCCGCGAGCTTTGCGTCGGGGATTTTGTCCTGCTCATGTTGAACGGCTGCGCCGAGCACGTTCGCGCCTTGCACGACGAGAACGATTGCGGCTTCGGCGTTGGTTTCGTGGAGCACTTGGGCGCCGCGGATTTGCAGCAGCGCATACAGTTGCTTGCGGACAATCTCATCGGTTTGATCGTGGGCCACGGTTTCACTCCTTCTTGTTGCAATGGTCAGACGGTCCTTCGCGCTTCCATCCGTTCGACGCTTTGGTCATACGGACATCAGCGCAGATCGCGAGGTAGTCGCGAGGCGACAGCTCGCCAAGTTCCAGCATCGTCTCGAGCTCGAGAACGAGCTCGTAGGCACGCGCCTTTGCGGTCGTGAAGCCGAGCGCGGCGTTGCGGATGTCGAGCATGCGCTCTTCCACCTGGGCGACCTTTCGAGCGACGAGCGGGCGCGTGTGCAGCCTGCGTCCGATGAAGAACGTGGCGACAAAGAAGAGGGGCAACAGGATTGCGAGCGCTACGGACATGCGGCGTGCATAGCATGCTTGGGCTGCGCCCACGGATCGGCGGCCGGGAACTGAAAGTGTTCGCAGCGCACGATCGTTCCGTGCGGTCGAAAAATCTGCTCGAAGTGGTTGCGGTGACTGCCCCAATAGACGAGCGCGCTCGGGAAGAACGCGGGATCTTTCGCGCCGCGGAAGGTGAGACGACGTCCAAGCGTGGGGCTGTTCCAATAGCAGACCGCGCCGCGTTCAGGTCGCGACTGGCGGATGAGCAGCTCGAACCACGCAGTATCGACGCGCGCGGGCACGAGTGCGATCTGTGACCAGGTGCCGACGCGGTTGCCTTCGAGCGCGATCTTCGGTGCGAACTTCTGCTTGAGCAGGAGCCCGTACGGGCTGTTGATGTAGAGCACGCAGTGTCCGTAGCGGCCGTGATGGCTGGCGTACGAGCGCATCGAGAGGTGCCAGTCAAGTCCGAGTCCGCCGTGCTTTGGTGCTTTGAAGACGGCTTCAGGCGTTCCGTGCTCGCGTCGCGTGCACCACTCGAGCGCGCGCACGGGGTTGTGTTTGGAAGTGGCGGGATCGACTGCGATCGTTCCGAGCTCGCGAACGAGCTTGAGGAGGTAGTCGGGAGTTTCGTATCGGTGGTTGAAGCTTGAGCCCATGCTCTCGCGCACGCTGTGTCTCATCGGATTGAACCCTTCTTCTGTTTTACAACTCGGGGACTTGTTCCGCGCCGCAGCGCGGGCAGTAGTAGAAGCTCGCGCCGCGCGCGATGCTGGTCACGTGTTGACAGTGTTGGCATCGAGCGCGGCGTTCGCGCGCGTGTAAGAGCGTGATGATCTGGCGCGGTTCGAGGTGCGGCACGATGAAGGGCGGTCCGACTTCGAGCCAGACCTTGGTGCCATTTACGCGGTCACCGCGGCTGATCATTGTGATCGGGTCGGGTTCGCCCGTGAGCTGCACGCACACGGATTCGAGTTGCACGACCCTGTTCGGGTTGAACGGGCGCAGCGCGAGCTTGCTCGGGACGCTTCCCTCGATGAGCGCGCGCAGCTCGAACAGCGTGTGGCCATCTCCCTGGTATTCGTCGAGCAGCGATCTCAGCAGCTGATCGAAGGTCGGCTCGGGCCAAGCGTTGGCCATCAGTCCGGGACCTTGCTGCCGTTCGCGCGCTGCCACGCTTCCATGTCATCGGCGATCGCGTACGCATTTTGAATCTTCGACAGGGGTGCGCCCGCGTTCGAGGCTTCGATCGCCCACCGTCGCACAGCGGTTGGTCCGCACAGGTCGTGCGCTCGGATCACAAAGATCGGCTCGTCGTCGCCCGCTTTGAGCAGGCATTCGCTGTCATGTTTCGTTGCCATCGGTCTTGTCGTCCCCTTGTTCTGCAAGCCGCTTCTGTGCAGCTCGAAGCCTCTTGCGTGCGGCGAGCATGCGCGCTCGTGCTTGCAACACCCCTCGAAGTTGAATCGCGCAAAACAGAAGCAGCGCCACGTCCACCCACCCGAACCAGCTCATTGCTCGTCGTCCACGTCGCGAAAGGTGATGTTGCCGGCCTTGCGCTCGCGACGTCGCCAACTCTTATAACCGAAGTACAAGAGCCCTCCGACGATCGCGAGGCTTGCAATGTTCGCTTGCTGCACCTGAATCGGGGCGACGCTGTAGAGATATCCGACGCTGCTGTCGGTTCGATAGAACGCGTTGTGGTCATCGTCGCCAAGGATCACGAGCACTTGCTTGCCGAGCGGCGTGACGTAGTTGGCGGCGAAGTGAATCACTCCGGCCGGGAGATCTTTGGGACCTTCGAACAGCGCGCGCTGCACAGCGGCCTTGGTGTCGTCGGAGAAGGTCATGCGGCGCTGAAAGTCTGTGTTGCGCGCGGCTTCGGTTGCGATCTTCTGCTTGTCGGCGGTCGATGTGGCGTCGCGCAGTTTTTGGGCGGTGAGATGTCCGCTGGTCGTGAACCGAGGATCCATCGGGCTCGAGTACGCGCGAATGAAGCTCGCGAGCGTCGGGTACTCGCGCGCGAAGCCAGAGTCGCGCAGGAATGCCCAACGGTTCACGAGCGTCTGCGCGACGAGCTCGCGCGGTTGACCTTCGGCTTCGACCGAGCGCAGCAACCACAGTCGATCGTTTTCATCGACGGTGCTGCGCGTGTTGCGGCCGATGATCGTCGCGATGGGTGCGTTATTCAGGGCCATGATCCAGCGTCGCGTGCTCTGAGAGGATCTGCAAGAGACTGACTCCGTGCGTGCCGCAGCGATGGATCTCGATCGCCTTGCCGCTCAGCACGTCGTGACAGCGTGCGCACGAGCACGGTGCGAGCTCGCGGTTCATCATGATTTCCACGAGCTTATGGAGTGTTAGCCGGTGTTGCGGCTGCGTTGTGCTCGGTCGTGGTGGTCGCCGATTCCGCATCGTCGATTCCCTTCAGTCGATTCGAGCCACAAAGTGCAGGACAACTCCGGGCATCACGGTCTGGCTCGTGCGCGCGATGGGTCCGCATGACGGCGTGAGATCGCAGGCCATCGCGCCAACGCGTACGCCTTCGAGCGCTGTTCCGCCGAGTCCGATCACCCACGCACCACGATGCAACGGCAGCTGCGGCCAGATTTCTCCGTGAACAAAGCCGCCAGCTGGGATTGGTTTCGACCACGCAGCGAAGTACGGCGCGCGTGGATCGCCGGCTTCGCCGATGACGAGCACGCTCGCGAGCCGTGGGCGCTGCACGGCTAAGAGCGAATCATCGATCTGCGTGAGCCGGTGATCGATCTCCTCGAGTGCGTGCTCGATGCGGCGGAGTCGATCAGGCAATGCCGACAGATGGCGGAGCACGCTGCGCAGCTGGTCAAGCTTCATGGTGCACTTCCGGCGGGTGGTTGCGCGGGCGCGCTGTCGCTCTGAGCAGCTGGCGACGCGTCGCTCGAGGCCCCCGACGACACGGGTGCGCTGTCGCTTGTCCCTGGTTGCGACGGCGCTGCTGTCGTTTCCGCCGGCGTAGACGACGGCGCGCTTGTTGTCGCTGAAGTACTCGACGACGCGCTCGAGCCGGTAGTACCCGCGCCGGCGCTCGACGGCAACGCTTTCGGTTCGCGGATCGCGGCAGCGATCTGTCCGACGCCATCGAAGAACTGCTGAACGCGTCGCGACTCCTGCTCGTTCTCGAGCGTGAGCATCGCGAGCTCGATCTCCGATGCGTTGGGATCGGCTTTCGAATCGACGCGTGCCTTCTCGGCTTTGAAGAGCCGATCTTCGAGCTCGCTGATTCGGCGCTGCAAGATCGCGATGATCTCCTTGTAGCCCTTCTGCATGGTGTCCATGCCTTGCAGGTGCATGCCGAGCACGGCGTGAATGTGCGTTTGGTTTTGCGACATCATCGACTGCACGCTGCCGTCGAAGGGTCGCTCGGCTGCATCGCCAAACACGCTTCCGATCCGCCACTGTGTGGTCGCGATCGGTGCGCCGATTTGGTCGAGGAACTGCGCGACGAAAATGCATTCTTGCTGCTGCGCTTCGGCGTAGTTCGCGGTTTCGCGGTACGCGCTGCTCGCGATCTGCTCGATGCTGCCGCCTTCGACGTTCTCGCGAATCTTCTGGCAGTCGAACGCGAGCAGCGTCTCTTGCTGTCCGCCGATCGCGTGACGCTGGCGCACTTCGAGCCGCACGGCGGACGCAGGCATTTGCGTAAGCCACGAGGCGATGTTGCGAGCGATCTTCAGTGCGCTGTTGTCTTGGCTCATCGGTTTTCCTTTTGTGCGTGGGATCAGTCGTCGAAGTTGCGGCATGCTGCACAGCCGCAGTCGTCGCCGTGTGGTGCGCCCGATCGCATGGGCTCGTCGTCGTCGAGCTCGGCGGGCTCGTCGTCGTCGTCTGGTGATGACAAAGACGGCGCGCTGTCGTCGTTCGGCGCCGTCTGCGACGTCGGCAGAAATGCGATCTGTCCGGGTGCCATCGCGCGCAGGTGATCGGGCAGGTTCGCTTGCAGGATCGGCACGTGGCTGGTGACCATGCCGTCCGGGGAGATGTCGAGCTCGCGCAGCGTTTTGCGTGCGGCGTTGAGCGCGGCGATCCGAATGAACTGCGACTGCGACGTGCCGGTCAGGTCGGCTGCCCGCGACACCAGCGCACGCTCGACCACTGTCATCAGAATCGTGGTCTGCCTGCTTTTTCCGCCCCGCTCGTACTCGCCGCGCTTCGCCATTGTACAAACACCCGTCGTCGCTGTATATCCGCGAGTCGATAGGCGCGTCCAGGCTTACTAAAGAGCGGCTCTCGGGTGACTCCGAACCGCGACGGCGACGGTGGCCTGGACGCGCCTTTTCGTTTCACGTGAAACAGAGGAGCCGACCGTGACTCAGCAACAGCAGCCACCGAGCATTTTGCCGCCGAACACGCATCGTGCGGCAGCGGGCAGTTCCACGAGCGCGGTGTTCGTCACTCCCGACGAAAAGGACCAAGGCATCGATCCGCTGCTCGTCGCTCAAAAAGTGGCGCAGGCGGCTGCGGGTCCCGCGGTTTCCCACGGCCATGCGCTCGGGCAGCGCGGAATCTCGGTTCAGATGGTCGGGGGAGGCGGCCAAGCGCTTCACGTGCAAGCGGCGACCGTGACTCAGCAAGGCGATCCGGCCGCTGCGGCTCCGGGGCAAGTGATGCCGCTGCTCAAGCCGACGCGCGAGCCGGCTGCGATCGGTGCTCCACAAAACGTGCGCGTCGTCGAGCCCGCGGTCGCGAATCCTCTGCAAGGCTTGCAGGTCGTGCGGTTGTACGGCAACGACGCGATGCTGTGCTGCCAGCTGATGCAGAGCTATGCGGCGTTGCGCGAAGTGCGCGCCGACGGTTCGGTCGTGCTGTTCGATCCGTTCAGTTCGCCGATGCCGCGCGACGCGCGCGCGCTCTTTGCGGACGTGCCCGGGCTCATCGTCGAGCGGCTCATCGAACAGGGCTTGCTGTCACTCGACGCGGTGACGTCGCCCGATGCTGTCATCGCCGACGATCCGGTTGCGTTGCCGGCTGGCGAGGCGACGGCGATCGCGGTGCCGCCGCCGAATGCGTTCCCGTTCCGCCAACCATTCCGCTCGCCGAGCATCGCCGATCCGAATCGCGTGCCGGCGCGCATGACGCGCAACGACAAGGGCGAAGTGGTCCGCGAACCGGTTCCGGTGACGCAGGCCGAAGCGTTGCAGGCAGCAGGCGTCACGACGGCTGTCGAGCTCACACGAGCAGCCCTTGCTCAACCCCTGGCCGAACCCCTCACACCAGAGCCGGAGAAACAAGTCGCCCCCCTCCAAGGGGGCGGGGGGGGTGAGACAACGCACGAGAACGTGACGCACAACCCGACGGCGGCGACCTTGAGCTTCGCCGCTCCGGCCGGTCCGCCGCTGCGAGTACACATTCGGGGGACCGTGCAGATATACTCGCCGAGCCACGTGAAGGTTTCGCACGAACGCGATCCAGGCACAGGCGAGGACTTCGTGACGGTGGAGCCGAGTGAATGAGCGACGAGCACAAGATCACCCAATCGCAGTATTGGCGCGAAATCACGGCGCTCGCGAAGTCGATCAAGAAGAGTCGGCGCAAGAAGAAGAGCGACAGCGACGACGAATATCGCGAGTACGTCGATAACGAGGCGACGCAAATCGTCGATGGCCACGAGTGGATCATTTACACGTGGGCGTACCCGTGGGTGCTGATGCACTCAAAGCACGAGGATCAAGTCTTCGAGGATCAGGGTCCGGTGCAGGCTGAGAACTACGCGCAAATCATGCAGGTGATGGCGTACGGCGCGATGCTGCAAGACCTGCGCGACGAGCTCTCGACACTGCTTGGCATTTGAGATCGGATGAGCGAACCGACGACGCCATCGCGCTATTGCAACGGCGGCCCGAACGGGCACAGCTGGTGCGGCGCGGTGGCGACGGTCGTTTGTAATGAACGATCCCAGGGTCAGCACCGTCTGCAATGGTTCGCGTGTGCTGTGCACACCGAAGGCGCGTTGACCGAGCCGATCGCGAGTTGGTTTGCGCGCCTCGATGAAATCATCGCGGCGGAGTAGTTGCCAATGAAGCAGACGATCTTACTTGAGCTCAGCGTCGGCTCGATGAAGCTGGTCGCGACGCAGCGCGAGGTTATGGCCCCACCACGGCGCAGCGTTCAGAAGTTCAACATGCCGCACTTGTCCGAGCGTCCTATCTCGATTGAGAGCTCAACGGACGAGGCGGAGAAGCAGTTCGAGACGGTCTACACGCTGACCTGGATGGAGCAGAAGAGCGCGACCGCAGTTGAGCTCACGCTGACTGTGGATGAGCTTGAAGACGTGACATCGGTGCTGTCGAACCTGGTGCAGTCGGTGCATGTTCGTCGCGGGCGCAGGTTGTACTGATGTTTGGTTTCAATCGCTGCGCGTATGACTGGTTGGTGCTTGGCTGCACGTACGCACCACCGTTGTCGGATGACGAGTTGCCGCTGTGCTATCCGAGCGCGGGGTCGGAGTATCAGCAAAAGTGGCAGGGTTGGGCGATGGGTCTGACCACGGTGTTGATGCAGTGCAGCAGGTGCAAGATCACGCGCAAAGAGGAGATGGCGGGTGCGCCTGTCAAAGATCCTCAGAGTGTGGTGCGCGTTGACAAGCACGCCGTTGTGATCGACTTGGCGAGGAAGCCATGATGCACAAAGCTGTGTCTACGAAGCAGGCGCCTCCAAGTGATGCGCGCTGGGTCAAGTGTAAGGGGTGCGGCGCTCCGGTGATCTTGATGCCGAGCGGATGGCCTCCGCATGTGCCGCCGAAGTCGGTAGGTCACACAAAGCCAGTTGAGCGATATGGAGTGCCGAGCAGCACGGGATGCACGCTCTACAACAAGCTGAATCCCGCGACGTTCATTCGGGTGCATGCTGACGCCGAGCAGATACCTGCGCCCGACGAGCTCACTGTGACATGAACGAACAGGTGCATAGCCGTGCTCCGAAGCCGCCGCGGTTCTCGCACTTGCTTGCGGTTGCGTTGGAGCTTGGAATCGTTGCAGTGCTGATTGGGCATCGAGCGTGGGAAGGGTTGTTGCTCGCGGCTGTGTATTCGTGGTTCTCCGCAACGTGGGCGATGTTGTTCAAGCGCAGCGATGATGAGTGAACCTATGGACGTCGTTATTCTCAAAGGTCAGTCTGCGCACGGAACCGTGGTGCTCAAGGGCGATGAGGTGTGGCTTGTCGTCGAGCCGGCTTGGTATGACATCGCGAGTAAGTTGTTTTGGTGGTTGATGCCATCGGATAAGCGAGCGTTTCTGATTGTCACGCTCGAGAGTGGCGTCCGTGTGCGCGCGCGTGCGGTGCGCGTGAGCCGGCGGTTCGTTCGCGCGAGTCGCGTGTCAGCGCGTGCTGAGGCTCCGAAGTGAGAGGTTACTGCAATCCGGGGGCGCTGATGTTCTGCGTTGTGACAACGGCGCTATGCGCTGTTGCCGTGAAGCTGAACGGCGAAACGATCGGTTATGTATGCTTGGCGCTGTTCGCGGTTGGCGCGGAAGCGCGCAAGGTGTTCGACGACAGTAAGTATTAGAAAGGGTGTGTCCGATGGCACGAGGAGAGAAACGGTTACCGAGTCATAGAATCGTGGTGTTTCACGATGAGGAGAACAAGAACCAGACCGAGGTTGGCGCGATGTGGCCGCACAGCAAGGGCGGCGGCTTCTCGATCACGATCAAAAAGGGGCTTGCGATTTCGCATTTCGACGATGTTCGTATCACCGCGTTTACGAACGATCCCGATCGCGCGAAAGGTCGTCGTGGTGGACGTGACGGTGACGACGACGATCGGGGTGGCGGTCGCGATCGGGGGTCCCGCCGTAGTGGCAAGCGCAGCGATCCGGAGGATGACTGACGGGCGGGCACCACCACACGACGACGATGACATCCCGTTCTGACGAAGCAGAACAAAGTGGCGCACGCGCGCCGGCTGGCGTTCCTTGTGAATGTCGGCCGGCGCGCGTGATGCACAAGTGGCGCAACGGCAAGCGCATCGAGTGGACGGTCGGCTTCACGCGATGCGGGCCATGTCAAGTGTTGTTCGATGCGTTGTTGCGCGATGCGGTCGGCTTCGAAGGCTGCATCGATTGTGGCGTGTTGTGTCCAGGCGTGACGACTCCGAAGGGAATCGTGCGCAAGGGCAAGTGTGCGGATTGCTTTTACGATGTGGCGTTGAGCGCGCGCTCGGTCGCGCCAGCCGAAGGCAGTGAGTCTTGACGGCGAAGTCGGACGCAGCGCACGATGCGAACCTCAAGCGCACTCGGCGCATTTGGCGTGCTCTCGAAGAAGCGTATTCAGCAGCGTTGTTGCAGCAGATGGACGAGCTCGATGCGGAAGCAGCCGCCGCATGGAAAGCTTTATCTGCATCGCTGTCTGATTGCGTTTTGAAGCTGGAAGAGTTTCGTAAGGTCAGCGGGTTTTAGACTTCCAACCTACCTGACTCGGGGGATATCAATCGCGGGTGCACTTGCCCGCCGACAAGGACACAGAGCGAGCAGAGTGGCTCGAGGATCTAGAGCGCTTCACGAAGGAAGCGCGAATCGCATTGGCGGACGTTCACGAGCGCAAAGCGCTCGAAGCAGATGAGGCTTCGTGCGATTGCTTGCCGGAGATCATCAACGACCAGATCGTTGCGTATCGCTCCGAGTCCACGGGCGATGACACGACGTCGCACCACGGTAAGAAGCTGCTGTGTAAGCACAAGGTCCGCGTGCAGTGGCACAAGTCGCGAGCGAATGCGCAGCGCCATCGCTTCGGGATTGTCGCGTCGTGTGGCTTCGAGAACTATAAGATTTATTGCTCCGCGTGCGGCAAGATGCACAAGCGCGACACGATCGGTTGCAACAACCATCGGGTATGCGTGCGCTGTCGCGGCAAGCGCGCGCACAAGATGCGGAAGCGCTTCGAGCAGGCGCGGCTCGAGTTGTTGCGTAAGCACAAGCACGAGTTGCGAGGCGATACACCGGGCACTCAGGGTCGCAAGCGCTGGGGTGAGCGTTTCTACACGCTGACGTACCCCGACACGGGTAGTCCCGAGCAGGACATCGAACAGCTGTATGCGGCATGGCCTCGGTTCCTTCGCCGGCTACGCGATCATCTCGAGCGTGAGCTCGGCGTGGATCGCAAGATCGCTCGAAGCTGTCCGTTCTTGCGCGTGGTCGAGATTACGCCCGGGCAGACAGGCGGGCATTGCCACTTGCACGTGTGGCTGCTCGTTCCCTTCATTCACCACGCTCTCTTGCGAAAGTGGTGGGCGGCATCGCTCGACGAGAAAGCGCAAGCGCGATTGCCAACGCGCGATCTCGAGACCGAGCTCGGCATGCCGATCGCGGATGCGCTTGCAGCCGAGCGCGACGGCTCACTCAGCAACGATCGCTGCGCGCTGCTAGCGGCAGGCCGCGATCGCATCGATAGCCGAGCGATGCCGGCAACGCAGCTCGTGTGGCCGGTGCTCGATGCGCGCAACTGCTACGGCAACCCAGCGCTCGAGTTGATCAAGTATCTCGTGAAGGACATCCACCAAGGCGAGCGCGTCAACGCGTGCGTGTTCGCGAACATCTATCTCGCGCTCGAGTCGCGTCGCATCACGATCACGAGCCTGCACTTTTGGCAGCCGCCCGAGCCCGCGACGTGTGCAGCATGCGGAGTGACCGGTGCGATGCGACTCGAGATGTTGCCGAATCCACTCGAGCGAATGGAGCAGCGCCTCGCGCGCCCGCCGACCAAGGTCCGCGACAAAGCGCGCGCGACGACAGAGCAGGCGGCCGGATAGCTGATCTCCGGTTGGAGCGTTGCGCGTTCTCGGGCCCGGTAGTACCGGCGGCGCCGCGTCGTCGTGGTCCTCAGCGACAGCGCCGTCGCTCGTCGACGCGTGCGACCGCGCTCTGCGTTTCGTGGTGGCGGAAGAAGTTGCTATCGGCGGATTCGTGTCGAGGTTGATCCGCGACGCGCAGCGGCGCTCCGAGGGTTTCGTTCATACCAAGGCCACAACTCGACCAGAGTGCAGCGCGGGCAACGACCGCGCGACGGGCGACTAGGCCGAAGGGTAAGGCAACGCGGCGAAGACGCGCGGTCCCATGGCTCTCGACCCTGAATCGACACGCGCTGTGTGACGTCGTAGGGTCTCGCGATTGGAGGGTCTCCTATGTCCGATGAGCACAAGCACGAGCATTTTCACGTGTCGGGGTACGGACCCGACGGCGAAGTGCATGGTGTGCGTGAGCGGGTAGACGGCTCGCTCGAGTCTGGTTGTCTGCGACCGATGCGCGAGGGTGTGCCGAGCAACGGTGCGACGCTCGTCGCGGTTGCGACTAACGAGGGGTCAGACAAGCGCAACGTGTACTGCATGCGTGAGCTTGCGACGACGCACGCAGGACCGGCTCGGGTCGCGACGAAAAAGTGGCGTGAGCACTACGACGACATTTTCGGTACGCACACGACTCCGTTCGGTGCCGCAACGCCGTCGCGCTTTCGTAAGCACGGTGGTGTTGCGGAGTTCGAGCGCGACGACGACACGGATGCGGAGCTCAACTGATGTCGCTCGTTGCTCGCGGTCCGTTCTGTTCGCGTTGTGCGCATCCGGTTGCGACCAAATCGTTCGATGGAAGTTGCGGCGTGCTCGCGTGCAAGTGCCCGCCGAGTTCGCATAGTCCGGACTTCGTGGAGCCGGAGCGCGTCTATTGTCCGATCTGCGAGACGAACGTGCACGGCGAAGAGGGCTGTTCGCATTTTGGGCCGAACGCGCGTGGCGCGTTGAGTCGGATGATGCGTGGTCCGTTCTGTTGGACGGTCAGGTTGCTTTCTGGCGCGACGCAGACGTTGCGGTTCGAGAACGAGCGCCGCATGTTTTTCATTCGGGCGTTTCACGCGATTGGCGAGACTCGCGAGTTGGACGAGCTCGACGGCGTTACTGTTGAGCGGATTGGGATCTGCACTGATCCGCAAGTGCTCGTGAGTCCATGTCCGTTGCCGGCGCTGACTGGGTTCGACTGGACGGGCATGATGCCGCCGATTCCGCCGGGCGGTGCAGTGCAGATTGAGCTTCGCAACACCGATTCGAAGCCGCTGAAGTTTTGCTTTTACATGGTGTTGAGCTGGGAGGTTTGACGATGCAGTTGGCAACGCAGGTTGACGATCGCTGTGTGCTCTGCCGGCGCATGCTGAGCGAGCACGCTCAGGCGGTCGCGATGGGAACACAGTCGTGTCCGGACGGTTCCGGCCGGCGCTTCACTGCCGAAGTCGGGTCGGTGTGGATGCTGCTAAGTCCACTCGAGATCAAGTGGTTGCGCGCGGTGTTCAAGCTTGCGCCGATCATTCGCGATTTGCGCTTCCTGTTGCGGCATACGGCGGCTGCTTCGTTTCTGCGCAAGTTGCAGACGGCGAGCACGCTGCGTGACTGTGCGCGCTCCGATGACTCTCAGCGCGTGGAGTCGATGCAATGACGCACATGTCAATCGATGAGCGTGCAACCTTTGTGAAGCACAGTCTCGCGGAGCGGAGGTTCGAGGCGTTGTTGCCATGGTCGCTTGTGGATATCATCGCCTTCGGTCTGATCGTAGATGCTCTCGAGCAGCTGCTTGAGACGCTGTCGGAGATCGATCGCGTCGGAATCATCAAGCTCGTCGAGAATCATCCGAACGAGCGAGTGCGCGCGCTCGTGTCTGCGATCACGGTGTGCAACGACCCTGCTTCGATGCATGCGCGCAAGGTGGCGGTGGAGTTGCTTGCGAAGTTCAACGCGTTGCACGCGGAGCACGATGCGAAAGAAGGCTAATCGGCTCGAGTCGGCTGTACTCGTTCGCGTGTCGCGAGCGGAGCACGAAGCGTTGCGCAAGCTCGCTCGTCGAGGCGTGGTGGTCGCGGGATGGATTCGAGCTCGCATGCTCGATGGTCTCGCTCGCGAGGGGATTGCGATCACGGAGCCGGTTGTGCAGGACGAGCGACAGTCAACGCTCGGGTTCCCAAATCGGTTTTTCGAACCGCGTGTGGTGCAGGTGCCGCATGAGTCACCGCCCGCGGAGCCGACCGAGCGCGTCGGAAGGCGCGCGGACCCGAAGGGGCGGTCGCTGCGTCCCGCAAAGGCTGCACGGCCTGTCTCGCAGCCGACAGGCCGCAAACGCTCAGGTCGATCGCGAAAGGCCGGTAAACGTCGAGTGAAGCGCGGGCGTTGAGTGCGGCCGGCCGCCAGTGTATCGTCGGCGGGAATGAACCCGTTCATTATCGGCGCGGCGCTCGCTGGTCTCATCTTGTCGCGCGGTAGGAAGCAGCAGCAGCAGCAAGCGGTTCCGATGTTCGCCGTCGAGGGTAAGCCCAACCCCTCGTCGTTGTTCAACTCGACGCAGTGGGCGTTGCTTGGTGTGAAGGCAACAGTCGAGGAGGCAACGCGTCTACTTGCTGATGCGGAGGGGTGGCCCAACTTCACGCAGTACGTGACCGACACGCGCATTCGACACTTGGACGTGCCGCCTGTGCTGCTGTGGTGCGTGACGGTGCAGCCTCACGATGCGGTTGCGCCAGCGTCGAGCGTTGTCCCTCCGACGTTCATTGCGGTGTTTGCTCGCGATCAGGCGACCGCTCAGAAGGCGTACGAGCAACTACGTCCACAAGTGCCGCAGACCTGGACGATGGTGATTCAGCGTGGCTGGGTTCCGAAGGATGTTGCAGCAACGATTGGCGCGTGACGGGGCTCTAGGCTAGTTGGGTGGTTGTGGCTCGAAGTATTCAACGCATCGAACCGATTCCGTTCGTAGGGCAGAGGAACGAGATCATCGAAGTCGAAGTGAAGCCGCCGCGGGCGCTGCTGTTGTTTGGCGCGTTGCTCGGGCATCCGGCGGTCGCGATGCACGCGATCGAAGTGGCGCAGAAGGGGCCGCAAGCGTACGTCGAGCTTGCGCTCGTCGATGGAACGCGGTTCTTCGGTTTGCCGACTCTCGTTATCGCGCCCGATGTTCCGGTGCGCTTCAAGTTGAAGCTGCATGCGGCAGTCAACGACGCGATCGAGATTCTGTATTGGGTCGATGACGAGGCGCAGCAGTGGCTCACGCGTGCGCGCAAGGGGCACGTGCACGGTAACGCGGGCTGAGCGTGGACTCGTTGCGCGCGGTTGCGGATGCGACAAAGTCACGACGATTGCAGTGGTTCGTTGCGTTCGTGGTGTTGCCGAGCGTGGGCTGGCTTGGTGCGAAGATCGACACGCGTGTGGAAGTGGCAACGTTGCGGCGTGACATCGCACGCGTTCGAAACGACTTGATCACTGCGCGTAGCGATGTGCTTGCGCTGCGTACGCGCTTGGATGCTCAAGTGCTCGGACCGCCGTACATCGAGCTGAAGCTTGCCGGCGATGTGTGGTTGCTCAAGGAATGGGCAAAGGATGCGCATCGTGGCGTGGTGCGTGCGACGTCGCTCGCGCTCGCGTACGAGTCAGAGCGGCGGAAGCAGGAAAAAAAGCGGTTCGCTGGCGAGCTGATTCGCCGGTACGATACCTATTTGAAAGCCGGCAAGGCTCCGCCTGATGCTGCCGAGCTCGTGCTCGCTGGAATCGCTCTGCCATGACGTCGAAGCGCTCAGCACTGCCACTTCCTGCGAACGCGGAGGTGCATTTGCGCGTGAGTCGAGCGCAACTTCAGCGGTGGAAAGTTTGCGCGAACGCGCGAAATATCGGGCTAGCCGCCTTGATTCGGCAAGCTGTGGAGCGAGAACTGCGAGCGAAATCGCGGCGTTCGGTCTCGCAACCCCCTGCTCGGTGATGTGTCCACGTTTTGTTTCGCGTGGGGCTTGAGCACCTACTGCTAGCTGGCTGAAATCTCGAGGTACCTCAACGGAAGGGTTTCACTCGATGGCGACGTCCAACGCGATGAAGAAGGTCGAAGAGATCAAAGAGAACCACGCGGCGATGCTCGCGCGCGCTCGGCAGAAGGCTGCTCAAGCCGCGAACGCGCAGAAGCACACGCTGATCGCAGTGGGCGCAGCGTTCGTGATCGGCGAGGCGGAGAAGCGCGGAATGCAGCTGCCGACCGTCACGGGCGTCGATCCCAAACTGCTGTACGGCGTGGCAGCGCTCGGTGCGGGCTTCCTGCTGAAGGACAAGACCGCGCGGCAGATCGGTCAATCGGTGGGCGATGGCCTGCTGTCGATCGTGGCCTACAACCAGGGCCGCGGAATCTCGGCGCTGACTCCGACCAGCGCAACCTGACGATCCCTCTCGACCTTCGTTCGAACGACGTGCGATCGGGTGGTTGATCGCGCGCTAGAAGGCCGGGGCGGACCTATCACGCCACACCACCAAACTGCGCCCGCGGTGGCACGGGTCGGAGCGAACAGTGGCCTACAATCTGATCGGTGACGTGGACGAAATGATGGACGCCATGGCGGGTTATGGCGAGGAGATCGTCGGCGACGACGAGATCGGTGACGACGACGACGAGGAGATGGGAGCCGAGTACGCCGACGACATGCAGGCGTTCCTCGGAGCCGTTCCGCTTGTCGGCGCGCGTCGCAAGAAGAAGAAGAAGAACGGCGGCGAGGCGCGTGCACTTGCGCGTGCGATGCGTGCAGCTCGCGGGCAGCAGCTCGCGCGCGTGCAGAACGTGCAAGCGCGTCGGTATCCGCTCGGTCTCGGCGCGACGTCGATCGGCGCGGGCGCGACGGCGATCATCAGCGCGAACCCTCAGCTGCCGTTCCGCGTGAACCGCTTGGTCACGCCTTCGACCGGCTTGCTGATCGACAACCTCGCGGTCGGTACCGTGTCGCAGTTCGTGGCGGCCGGTGCAGTGCCGACCGAGGTTTTCGCGCCCGGTGCCTTCGGCGTCGGTCTGAAGGGCGACACGGCCGTGCCCGGCGTGTCGGTGCAGATCACGGTCTCGAACCCGACGGCCGGTGCGCTGACCTTCTCGGGCGCGATCATCGGCACGGTCGCGCAGTAGTCGGCAGCTCGTAGCGAAACCCCACGGAGGCCCCTGCGTGTCGCGAATCTTGGTCAAGCTTCGAGTGCCAGCGCGCCGGCCGGCGTTGCTCGCGGTGCTCGAGTTGATCGTCGCGCTCAATCGTTTGTGGTTGCGTGAGCGACGCACGGCGCGCAGGGGCGTTCCGATTTCGATTTACCAGGCGGGGGTGCGGTACAAGCGCGAGGCGCGCGATCCGGCAACGGGCATGCGGCGCGAGGACTGGCGTACGTACCCGGAGATACTCGAGCACGGCTCGGGCGATTGCGAAGATCTTGCGACGGCGCGTGTTGCCGAGCTGCGCGAGCGTGGCATCAACGCGAAGCCGTGGCTGATGAAGAACGGTCGCATGTGGCACGTGCAGGTCATGTTGCCGGACGGGACTGTCGAAGATCCGTCGGCTGCGATGGGCATGCGCGGGAGCGCTTGATGTGGTGGTTGCTCGCGATCATTCCGTTCTTGTTTGGCCACCCGACGCATGTTGTGGCGAAGCCGAAGCCGGTCACTCCGCCAGCTCCGCCGCCAGCTCCGCCGCCGGCTCCGGTGCCCGCGACCAAGTACACCAAACCGTTGTCGCCAGTGCCCGCGTCGGAAGCGAGCGAGGCGGAAGTGAACCCCCCGTTGGCAGATGATGATCCGCTGTTGCAAGCGCTCGCGACGGCGACTGCTTTGCACCACTCGGAGGAGAGCGATTCATGAGTTTACCGGTGATTCCATTGTTGGGCGGATTGCTGCTGCTGGCGTTCTCTCGGAAGGGCGGCGGCGGCGCGTCTGCACCTGCGCCCGCGGGCGCGACGCCAGTGTCATCGACGAGCAAGCCTCCTGCTCAGCGACCGTCGGCTGAAGTGCGAAAGCCGAAGGCAAAGAAGCCAGGCGAGCCGGAGCCGACCAAGAAGCCGGTGCAGCCGGACGACAAGCAGCTCCAAGCGTTCGCGGATGCAACTGCGCGAGCGTTGCAGGTGAAGAACGAAGCGCCGACGCCGCCCGAACGTGCGGCAGAGCTGTTGAAGGGCTACATCGTCGCGACTGGCGATTACGGCGTGGCCAAGCCTTCGCCGCGCATCGCGGAGTTGCAGCAGATCTTGGGCGTCGCGCCGACTGGCATCATCGATCAGAACACGCGCTCGCGCTGCATGACGCTCGGCGTGCAACTGCCCGGTGCGCCGGTCGTGGCGCCGACTGCGAAGCCGCCAGCGCCGGCAGCGAAGTCGGGCAAGGCAAACACAGCGGTGATCGCTGCGCAGCGCTTGCAGCAGTTTTTGGACAGCGGCAAGGGTTCGCTTGGTGCGAAGGGTCAGCCGAGCAAAGACATTGCGGACGGGCAGCGTGGAATGGCGGGGCTTGCGGTCGATGGGATCTACGGTCCTGCGACGCAGAAGCGTTCGACGAATCTCGGCGTGCCGCTCAAGGATCGCGCGTACTACGCTGCGTTGCGAACGGCAGTGACGAAGCCAGCTCCGGCGCTTTCTCCGGTCAACGACATGCCGCCGCAAGCGATCACGCCGAAGGACGCAGCGAAGTCGTTGATCTCGTATCTCGATGGCGGCGGCGATCCGGGTAAGACCGGTGCGCCGAGTCAGCAGGTTGCTCAAATGCAGAAGCAGATGGGCGGTTTGACGGCCGATGGTATCTACGGCCCGAAGACGCAGGCGCGAGCGAAGTCGCTCGGGCAGAGTAAGGCGAACACGGCGGCGTACTATCGCGCGCACATGCAGTAATCGAGAGGAGCATTCGATGGCGACCCCGATGACGACAAAGGTGATCAAGTGGCCCGTGCCCGCGGGCCGGACGTGGAACGAGCTGCACGACATCATCATGCGCGGCTCGATTCCTGTGACGTTTCATCGCGACGGGAACGTGTTCGTTGCGGAGATCGATATCCCGCTGCGCGACGGCAAGGTGTTGACGTGTCGCGGCAAGTGCTCGCTGCGAGAAGCTGTCGCCAAAGAGCTCGGGCACGATCCCGACGAGCTCGGCGAGGCGATCAGCGATGCGTACGGCGATGCTCAAGTCGGCGCGGTGTTCCATCCGGCATTCGACGAGGACGAGATCGGTTCATACGCGAACACGACGGGCAACGAGATTATCGGCGAGTACGGCGCAGAGATCGTCGATGGCTACGGCGGGCACGACACGGGTGACCAGGTCGGGAACATTTTTCACGACATCGGCAAGGTCGCGAAGGGTGTTGCGAAGGGAACCGGGATCGTGCAGGTCGGCAAGGTCATCAAGAAAGCGGCGAAGTCGCGCGCGTTCAAGAAAGCGTTGAAGATCGCTGGATCGGTCGTGCGCAATCCCGCATTCATGGCGGCGGTGGGTGCGGTGACGGGTGGTGCGGCGTTGCCGGCGCTCGCTGCGGCCGGAACGGCAATGAGTCTGATGGACGTGGCGCACAAGGCGATCCCGGGCTCGAAGCACCACAAGGCGGCGCTCAACGTCGTTCAGGCGGCGATGCTTGCGGCCGATCGCACGTCGGGCAAAGCGCCGTTGCCCAAGGGCGTGACCAAGCAAAATCCGTTGACGGCTGCGCAGGATGCGAAGCTGAAGGAGTACCTCGCAACGGTGGATCAGGATGCAGCGAAGGTGCGTGCGCGCACGCTCGTGCAGGATCACGGTGGCTTGGAGCAAGCGAAGGTCAACGCGGTGTTGCCCGCGCCGAGCGCGAAGGACGTTGCTCGCTACCTCGTGTCGATCGCCAAGACCGTCAACGCTCCGGTGGCTGTCGCGAAGGCATAGGTGACGTTTGACGGTCCCTATCACCAGCCCTGCCCAAAACATCGTTGGGCAGAAGTTCGTGCCGCTGGGCAGCGGTCCGCAAGCTGCTGCGCTCGCGAAGTCTGATCTGACTGAGCAGTTCGTTCGTGGCGTGCCGCCTGGCGTGTTGTCGAACGAGCTGCTGTTGACAATCGCGCCCGCGGAGTTCGATCAGACGTCGGTTGGCGTGCAGCAGATCTTGCAGCTCACGTTGCCGATCCCGATGCCTGTTGCGGTGACGCTAGGTCCGTACATCGCGCAGTCGGGACAAGAGGCGGCGCGCTTTCGTACGGCGATCACTTTTCCGGCTGAAGCGCGGCAAGGCAACGGACCAACGCCAGCGCCGGCTCCGTCGTCGCCATTCATGGGTCGCTACATCATCGAGTGGGGCTTGGGCTCAGCGCGCAACTACGCGTACACCGATCTCGCTCCGGGGTCATTGCAGATTCCGGTGACTTCGTTCGTGCGAATCAGCGCGCACTTTTTCCAAAACTTTTTCACGGGTATCGGTCCGTTGCCCGTGGTGGCAGGCGCGTCCGTATATCCGGGGTACGTGCTGAGCAATGCGGATGCGGCCTATACGGCGATCTTGCAGTTCCTGTCGGGTGAAGCGAGCGGGTTTCTTGATACGACGGTGTTTCCTGTTCCGTTCTCGCGATCGTTCGCTGCGGGAATCTCTGAAGGCTCGTTCTTCCTTCACAATCCGGTTCCCGATGCGCGTGCTGTCCTTTCGTTGTTTCAGCTGAGTGGAATCAGCTTTGGTCAGTGGGTGCTTACCGCTCCGGATATCGGCGGTGGTCCCGACGCGGTTGTCATTCCGACAGCGCAAACGTTGCCGCATCAGTTGGCAGAGACGCCAACGCCTGGCGGCACGACACAGATTCAACTGTTTTTTGTCAACTTCAACGGCGGCTTCGATGCCGGCGGGTACATCACGCAGCGGGTGCGGCTGTGATCATTCCGATCGCGAGCGCTGTGCTGCCGACGACGGGCATTCGCTCGTTCATGTTCCAGCGAACGGATACGCACAAGCATCGCGGAATCGATCTGCCGTCGCCGGCTGGTACTCCTGTTCGCGCAGCGGCAACTGGTGTCGTGCGTTATGCAACGCACGTGTGGCAACAGGGCTTCACCGGCTACGGGCGCGTCGTGGTTCTCGAGCACAAAGAGCTCGGCGTTTGGACGCTGTACGCGCACTTGCAGGACGTGCTGGTCAATCAGGGTGAGACGGTTGCAGCTGGCACGCAGATTGGAACGGTGGGTCGCACAGAGTTCGGCGCGGACAATCACGAAGGTCTCTTCCCCGAGGGTGGCGAGCACCTGCACTTCGAGGTATCGCCGCGTCCGTATCCGCAAGATGCAGAAGCGGCGCGGATGGATCCTGTTGCATGGCTCGAAGGTCGCAACGCAGCGCCAGTCGATCTCGCCTATCGTCAGTTGATCGACTCGAGTACGGCTGCCGAGTTCTTCGTGTTCGCGGGCGCGCTGCTTGCCGCAGCGTGGTTCTACAAAAAGCGCAAGGGTAAGGATGAGGAGGGCTGAGTGCAGACCTACCTCTCACCCGCGGAGTTGAGCCGCTCGTTCGAGGAAACTCGAGCGGCATGGCAGGCGTTGCGCAATCAGGCGTACGGTCGTGGTGCGGCTGCGCGCGAAGTGCCTGCTGCGGTCAAGCCGTTGCAGGACGAGATCATGGTTACGTTCGAGCAGTTTCAGCAGTGGGCTGATCAAGTCGGTCCGCTCGACTACTTGAGCATGTCATACGGGGGTGAGCTCAGCGGTTGGCGTGATCGCTACGATGACATCGCCAAGCGTTGGATGAAGGCAATGAAGACAACGGTGGTGATGTTGCCGCCGACGCGTGGTGTCGTGACTGGCGTCGTTACTGCAGCCGCCGACGCGGCAGCGAGTGCCGTGAAGGGTGCGGTCGCGCCAAGTGGCGGGATCTTCTGGCTCGCGCTGATTCTCGGCGCTGGCTATCTGTATTTGCATCGCCCGCAGCAGCAACAGCAAGCGCCGAAGGGTGGTGTTTGATGGGCTCGCTTCCGCAGCGTGAAGCGTTCGGCGAAGTCACGGAGATCCCGGCTCCTCCGCCGCCAGTGATTCCGCCGCAGTTCGTGAAGGGTTACGCGCGCATCGCAGCGGACGGTACGATTCTGTTCGACACGGGGTTCATCGACAAGATCGACCACGACGGTCCGGGCGTGTACTTGATCACGGTGCTCGCGAAGTTTGTCGATCCGGATGCGGGCGCAGACGTTGCGATTCAAGAGCTCAACGCGTCGTCGATTGGTGCTGAGGTTTCAGACGGCGGCCTGCACATCACGGTCAACACGTGGTCGCCCGGCGAAGGTCCTGCGGACCTAACCGACCGTGCATTTTTGATTCAGCTGCTGTCGGCGCTTTGAAGGGAGAACGGTTATGGGCTCGATTCCGAATCGTGAAGGCTTTGGCGAGGTGACGCAGATCCCGGGTGGCACGCCTCCGGCGGCTGCGGGTGGTCTGAGCTTCTCAGCCGATTTGAAAACCGCGACGTTCGTGACGGCGAAGGGGATCATGTATCTCTACGACGGCTCGGTGACGATGACGGCGCACTTGCCGGGTGCGCCCGTGGATGGCGATATCGTCGGCTTTCAAGAGGCGACGTTCGGCTCGACGGGAACGCTCACGATCGATGCGCTCTCGCCGATCGTCATCGGCTACAACATCGCCGCGGGGTCGATCTTGCAGCGTGGTGCGGGCGCGGCGCTGATCTTCAAGTACTCGGCGCTCGAAGATAAGTGGTTCCCGATTTACGGGAGCGACGGCGCAACGCTCGCGCAGACGCCCAACTCGGTGGTGTTCAGTGAGGCAAACGGCGTTCCGATCAATACGCAGCTGAGTGCGGGGGCACCTTTCCTCGCGTTCCGCGGCGGCGCTTCTCCGCTCGGCTTGGGCAACGCATCACCAGCGCAGGTGTTGTTGTTCCTCGCTGCGTACTCGCCCGCGAACCAGGTGATGGCGGCGACTCCGCAGAACAATCTTGCGCCGTCGAGCGCGGCGGCGTGGCGTCGCGCGACGTTCGCGACGCTGGCGAGCTCGGTTGCGGAGATCGAGATCACGGGTCTCGATGCGTCGGGTGCAGCGCTCGATGACTTCGTGCCCCTCAAGCGGCTGTACAACACGACGGGTGGTTTTCGCTGGATCGTGACTGCCGAAGACGCGCGCTCGACGGCTGCAAATCGGCTCACGATGCCGGGCAACGCAGCCGGGCAGTTCTACGTGCCGCCCGGTCGTTTCGTGGATGTTTGGTACAACCCGACCGCGGCTCGTTGGCAGGTGATCGGCAACGACTCGAACTTCCCTTCTGTGAACGAGCACACGTATGTGACTGCGGACTCGCCCGCGAGTGCGACCATGCAGAACGAGATCTCGCTCGTCGATCCGACGGGTGGTGCGATGCAGATGGCGCCGCGCAGCAACCCGATGAAGGGGCAGGTTTGGGGTTGGAAGAACATCACCGCGAGCGCCAACGTGATCACGATTTCCGGCAACGGAAAGAACATCGAGGACCCTGCGACGCACACGCTCGGCGCGACGTACACGAGCAACACGCCGCGCGCTGGGCACTTGTACATTTACGACGGTACGCAGTGGCAGCTAGCGCCGGGTAGCGTGTAGTCGGAGCAAGAACACAAGGAGCTGACTATGACGACTGATGACGACAAGACCCCGGTTCGCGAAATGCTTCCCATCGCGAACCTTGATGAAGGCGCGGCTGCAAAGCCGGAAGCACCGGCTGCGCCGTCCGATGACGCTCCCACGGCAGAGGTTGCAGCGCCTGTTGCAGAGTCGGAGCCGGCGGAGCAGCCGGCACCTGCCGAGCCGCCGCGTGTCGTGACGTTGCCGGCTGGCGACGATGGTGATCGCGTGTGGAAGGTCGGCGAGCGGGCGCTCGTGAGCTTGTCGTCGGCGCGTTTTGCGGGTCAGGTGGTCACGCTACTCGAGCTGACCAGCAATGCGGTTCACGGTGGGCTGTGGATGGCAGAGCTCGAAGGCAGCGTCGAGCGTGCGACGGTCGTGGGCTCGATGCTGAGCGAGGCGCCTCCGCCTCCTCCCCCGTCGCTCGTCGACGAGGCGACCGCGCACGAGCTGCCGTCGTCGGGAGCTCGAGGCGACGGCGAGCTCTCGTCGGCTGAGCCTGGTACGACGGCGCCGCATCCTCTCGAGCAGATCGAGGTTCCTCTGCACGTGCGTGGTCCGGCCTATCCGGACCCGATGGATGCAATCGAAATCGAAGCGGATGCGCGCGCGCGTCAGCTTGCAGAGGATAACGCGGCGCTCGCAGAAGTTGCGGAGCATGCGCCTGCGGAAGCGTCGGGAGCGCCGTCTCTCGGCGGTCCGCTTACGGAACGTGGTCAAGTGAAGCAACTCGGACGTGTGATCAAGCGCGTCTAATGCAGGAGGAACCGATGGGATCGCAGGCGTATCTTCCAAGCGTGCCGCCGCGCAACGTGTGGTCTCCGGATCTCTCGTTGCTGCATGAACCGCCCGCGCCGTTGCTCTTCCACGAGGAGTTTCAGCGGGGTGGTAACCAGGTGATCGACGGTGTGTTGACGCCCGGCAATCCGCCAAGCGCGCAGCGCTGGGAGCAGCCAGCGCCCGCGGGCCTTGCAAACTGGAACAAGTGGTCGCCGTCCAATCCCGCGGCGCTCGTCGAGGCGTGGGTCGATACCGATCGCAAGCAAGGTATCGTGATGGTGAACGCGCCGCTCGTGCTCGACGCGTTCAACTTTGCAGGGATGTACCTGCCGTTTCCCACGCCACCCTCGTATCCGTTTCGTGTGATCGTGTACTCGCGTATTGGACTCGGGCGATCGTTTCGAACGCTCGATGGTGTCAATCAGAACTTCGGCGGGCTGTTCTGTTCGTTCGCTGCGATGCCGGCCGATGGTCAGTTTGTCTCTGTCGGCTTCGCGCAGTCGCCGACTGGGCTTGCTGCATACAGCGGCAAGTTTACGGACAGCCAAACGCTCGCTGCGCCGTTGCAGCTATATCCGACGTTCTCGCCGTACGTGCGGCTTCGGATCGCGTGCAACTCAGCGGTCGATGTGTCCGTTCAAGCCGACATCTCGTGCGACGTGTCCGGTGCGTGGTGGAACCCGTTGCAGCTGTTCACGGGCTTCACGTCGCTGCCGACCGCGATCGGCATCGGCGGTGCGAGCAAGGGTATTGCGTTTTTCCAGGAGGGGATGGTCGTCGAGGCGAACTACATCCGCGGCTACGATGGCAGTGGGCTGGTCGCGGGCTCGTTCTCAACCAACGGCGGGATCATTCAGCAGCTCGGCGGTCACTGAGCCGCTGATCGAGCAAACGCGGGCTCCGTGATAGGGTGGCGCCATGGCGAAGGCAAAAAAGAAATCGAGCCGACGCAAGGGCGCTGCCCCCAAGGGGTCCCGTCGCGCCGGCGCGGGGCGACGTGGACCCACGCCTCGACGAGGTAATACCCAGCCGCGGCGCTCGAAGGTGTCGAAGGTTGCTAAGCGCGGGCGGTTGTCGGCGCAGAAGGGTCGCGATCGCGTGGGTAGTACCGGCTCGAGCGCGTTGTCGCGTGTTTCGCAGCGCATGCGAGCGAGCGCGCGGCATGGTGGTCAAACGCCAAAGCCCGGCGCTCCTTACTGGACTCCGCCGCGCAGTGGTCCGAGTCGTGCCGACGAGATCATGCGGCAGCGACGCGGCGCTCCGCCGCCTGATGAGAAGCTGAGTCAGCGCGCCGGCTGGCCGGCGTGGTTCGAGCCGGGGACGGTGTACAAGGGTCCGATCGAGGGGCTGAAGATCCGCAACGCGTTCGAAGTGGAGGCGCGTCGCGTCGCGAGTGAGATTCGCAAGAGTCACGATCCGGTGATGCAACGGCAGCGGCAGCACATCGCGGAGCTGTTGCTCACGGCTCCCGACTCAGAGGATCTCGAGGGGAACGAGCTCGGCTCGTATCTCGAGGATCTGATGAATCTGCTCACGGGCATGGCGCCTGATGGCTACTACTTCGGCCAGCGTGACGGCGACGATACCGATTTCGGCTACTGGCTTGCTGGTACGTCATCGGTTGCGGCTGTCGGTGCGAAGAAAAAACGCGAGCCGCGAAACCTCGCGCGCTTCGAGTACTGGTGGCAGCAACAGGGACATTGGGTTTATCCCGATCGCGAGAAGGCTTTCGACAAGTGGCTTCGCGACGGGATCGTTGGACTTCCTGACGCGCAGTTTTGAGGCTCGATGGTCATGCGTTCGAAAAAGCAGTGGCGCGGGATGTTCGCCAAGCAAGGGCGTGGCGAGCTGCCGAAGGGGACTGCGCGCGAGATGGCGGAGAGCTCGCCTCCGTTTCGCGCGTTGCCCGAGCGCGTCGGCGACAAGCACGGTAAGCGTGCAAAGAAGAAGCACGGCGCCCGTGAGCCGCGCGAGCGGCCGGTGACTCTTGCGAAGCGGTTGTCGAATGCGTCCGGTCGGGCGCGAGCGAGCGCGCGTCACGGCGGCACGCATCGTCCCGTCCATCACGAGCGCCGACCGCCCGTCAATCCGATCGTGACGCATCGCCGGCCGGCTCGCGTGGGCGGTAAGAGCGAGCAGCAGTGGCCGATCATCAACTCGGGTGATCACGACTGGACGCAGAATCTGTTTCTCATGTGGGCCGGAGCGTACGGCGACACGCGCGGTTACGTGTGGGCGAACAGCTTCGAGGATGCGTTCGAGCATTGGGTCGAGTATTTGGACGAGCGTGCGCCCGGTTTGTTGACGAATCTCGATGAGGGTGACCTTCGAGAGTCGGCGCGTGATCTTGGTATCGAGTGGCAGGCTGATTGGCCTGATCACGAAGATCGGAAGTTTCAGCGGGTCGTCGAGCACGCGGAAGTCGATCTCACTCCGATCGGCCACACCACACTCGAGCACGGTGCGTATATCCCGAGTCACGAATGGGGCGGTGACGAGATCACTGGTGCAGAGCTGCATCGCGTGAAGGCGCGATCGATCGCGGAGCAAGAAACAGACGAGGAGTAACGGTTATGAAGAGCAGACTTCGAGCATTGGCGGCAGCGCTCGGCGGGTTCCTTCTCGGGCTCGTTGGTGTCGAGCTGCCGTCGCGGGAACAGTGAGGGATCGCTATGTGGCCACTCGCAATCGGTGTTCTGTTTTTCACGATGTTCGCGTCCACGCGTCGAACGGCGACGACGCAGCAGAAGCTCGCGTCGAAGATCAATCCGGTCGCGACGGCCGGTAAGACGTGGGTGCGATTGCAGGGCGACAGCGCAACGCTGTTTCCCAATCACCTGTACGCGGTCGTGATCAACGATCTTGCTCCGAAGGATGCGAGCAACGCTGATCTGCTGTCGCGACTGAACGCGATGCAGGTGTGGAACACGCTTCCGTGGACATCGCTCGAGACGTACACGAAGGCTGCGGATCTGCCAGTCGGGTTTCCGGCATCGAACGCGCAGGCTGCGCAGCGCAAGTGGCAGGTCGGGTTGTTCGGCGGCAAGGGCACGGTGCACATGGTGTTGCCTCCGCAGATCATCGAGTTGCAGGAGATGGCGCTATAGCCCATGGCCAAGACCGCTCGACAGCTCGAGAAGGACCGGCGCGCGCGCAGCGACAAGGCTGATCGCGAGCGTCGGAAGGTTGCGCGCGAGCGCTTGAAGTCGCTCCGTGGCGCTGCCAAGCGGGTCAAGAAAGAGAAGCGCGAGCGGCTGTCGTCGATCAAGCGGTCGTGCTCGGCGATGGCGCGCGATCAGAAGGACAGCGCGAAGCAGAAGCGCGCCGCGCTGAACGCGCAGCTTGCGGCTGACCGCGCGGCGTTGCACGGCTCGTGCTCTGCGGCACGTGGGATGACGCGTGGTGCGGCGATCGAGCGGCTGCACGAGGTGGAAGCCGAAGCGCAGGACATCCGCCGTACTGCGAACGTCGAGCGTGTGTGGCGTGGTGATCGACGGCTCGGCGTGCAGCCAGGGCGTGGTGGTCGGCGCGCAGCGGAGCGGCGTCACGAGTCCGATGACGAGGTTCGCCGCAACATCGCGCCCGAGCTCGTGCCGGTGTGGAATCGCATGAAGGGTCGATTTCGCGACGAGCCGCACAGGTCGCGCACTGAGGCGTTCGAGGAGTGGGTTGCGGAGAACCGCGGCGACGTCGAGAGCATGCTTGCGCGCTCACACGAGGACATCAGCGACGTGCTTGCGACCGAGGCGGACTACTACGCGTCGCTGTCGCCGGCGGCCGACGGCGACGTCGCAGCGGGTGTTGGCGAGCTGATCAACGTCCATAAGCAAGGCGGCCGGACCTTCATGGTGTCGAATCGGCCGGACATCGATCGCGAGTCGCCGTTCGTGCTGTTGCAGCAAAACTTGTACGGCTCGCAAGCCGATCTCGGGCACTTCCCGACGCAGGCGGCTGCGAATGCGGAGTTGAGCCGGCGGTTCCCGCGGGCGCAGCGCGTGCCGCTGTGGGAGGCGCACGTGGGCGCATCAGCTAAGCCTCGCAACTTCCAACCCGAGCTGTATCGCCATGCGAAGGGCCAGCTGGCGCTTCATTACCGTCCGGACCTGAACGCCGATCAGCCATGGGCGGTTTGGGACGATCAGACGCGCGAGCATCGATTCTTCGAGGCGCCCGCGGCTGCGCGCGCGTTCGCGAACAAGCAACAGCGTGAGTACGGCGGCCGGCCGGGCGCTCCGCTCGGTCACGACGTGCCGCCGTGGCGCTACTGGGCGAAGGGTCCGATGTCGGACTTGTCGAACAGCACGATCAAGAAGCGTTGGCGCGAAGCGAAATCGTACGCGCGTGCGTGGGGCCATCACTATCCGGATGCGTGGGTGGTCGTGCGCGAAGTGGAAGGCGAGATGATCCGTCGTGGCATTCCGATCACGACACGTCGCGGTAGTACCGTCGCCGGCGTGGGTAGTACCGCGGCGCCGGGGTATTACCCGAGCTCGGCGACGCAACGCTTGCCTCCGCCGTTGCCGTCTGTGATTCGACCGCCGGCCGTGCGCAAGGCGTTCAACGTGCTGGTGAAGCAGTTCCGCGACGCGCGCGGCATGCAGCGTCAAGCCAAGGCGAATCAGGTGATGCAGCAGCTTCGCGTGCATCGCTGGTTGCAGGACTTGATTCCGACCGACTTGCTCGACCAGGCGCTTCGGCTGTCGCAGTCGCACGTAACGGTCTGACTGAATAGCTGCACCCGGGCATCGTCTCTGCCGCCATGGAAGGGACGACGATTTATCAGTTTGTTCGAGGCGGGGCGGTTGTGTGCTCGCGCGACACGCAGGCTAAGGCGGTTGCCTACGCGGCGATGGTGCGAGCTTACGATCGGCACTCAGAGACGACGGGCGGACCGACTACGGAGGCGAGTTCGTACAAGATCGAGCGCGCAGTGTGGACGGTCGAGCCGGGCAAGAGCGCGTACTTCGGTCGTTGGGTTTCGACGGTGATCGTCGAGGACGTGCCGGCGTGTGCAGTCGATGAGCGTGGGATGCCTGTTTGGGCAGCAGTACAGGAGGCGAACGGATGGTGACGATTTTCAAGCTGTGTCAGCTCGCGCGTGCGCGCGGGCACGCGATCGAGATCTCGGGCACGGGTACTCGGCGCGTGTGGACGTTCCGCGTGCTCGACGGGGCGAAGGCCGAAGTCGAGAGCGTGACCGCTCCGACGGTTTCCACGTGCCTGAACGCGTTGCGCGTGTTCTACGGCATCGAGGAGTTGGCGGTCGAAGTGCCCGAGCTCGAGAAGGGCAACACGCTGTTTGGGATCTGTAACCGTGTGCGACAAGCTGGGCAGGCTATCGAGATCTCCGGCGGAAGCCCGACCGAGTGGACGATTCGGGTCACCAAGGCCGATCGAACGGCGATGGTTGCGTACGCGAGCGTGAACGACCATACAATCGCTGGCGCGCTCGCGTTGCTGGCCAGCTACTTCGACAGCTTGCCGTCGCAGCTCGAGCCCGCGACGTGAGCACATGTCGGCAGACGACGATGACCCCGCAGACGAGCTGTGTATTCTGATCGAGGCGTGGGCCGATCGTCATCGCGTCGTGGGCAGCTATCGCTTGCAGATCGCTGGGGTGCGTTTGAAGGGGTTCGTGCGGATCAACGTCGAACCGCGCGTGGTTAGGTTCGAGGATGAGAAGCCAACTCCGGTGCGCGTTTGCGTTCCGGAGCGTATGCCGGCGTCGCTTGCCGCGGCAGCCGACAGCGCTCGACGCTGTGTGATGTGCGAGGGTCCGATGCCGGAGCATTCGGAGCATGTGGACACGTGCAGTCAGAAGTGTTTTCGCGCGCTGTTGCGCGTGCAGCGAGAGGATCGGTAGTGAACGACGAGCAGCGCAAGAAGTTGATGGCATTGGCGATGCGTGCATGTTCGGTGGGCGAGCTTGGTGTGCTTGAAGACTTTGTCGAGGGCTTGGGTAACGAGCGCGTGATCTCTTTTGCGCGTGGTGCGCTGCTCGCAAACGACGTACGGGCACACGTCGATAACACGCTGAAGACGTACATGCAGCTGTTGGTTGTTGCGGAGGCGGATTGGCACGCGGCGCGCGCGCGTGAGCGCGAGACCGACACGCATCCTTGCGACCACTTCGATCCGGTGGTCTGCATGTGTAAGGGTGCGTGCAGTTGTCACTGGAATCAGCCTACTGGCTTCGGATGAATCTGCGCTGAGCGCGTTCGTCGATTGCGGCGGAGGTTTAGATGTTGACGCTGTTGTCGTGGGCTGGCGCGGTGATTCTCTTCGTGGTGTTCGGCTGCGTGTTCGAGTACGGCCGTTTTCTTGGTCGCGAGCTCGTGAAGGCTATCAAGGCCGATCGGAAGCGGACGCGCATCGTGCCCGTGGTCGATGCGGACTTCGAGGACCCCGTCGTCGAGCGCGAGCGTGCGATCATCGACGAGGCGATGCACGAGCGTCGGGGGCGTCGATGGCTGGCTTGATTGACGAGGAGCGGGCACGGGATCGCGCATCGCGCAAGCGCTTACGTGAGCTGAGGCAGGTTGAAGCGCATCGCAAGTGGCTGCGCGGGAAGTTGAAAGCGGCGATCGAGTGCTCCGAGCAGCACAAGGCAGGCGCTTACGGCGTGCTCGGCTGGTTATTGGGTGAGGCGTGTTTTGAGCAGGCGGAGTCGGAGGCGTTGACTGCGCGCGTGCTCGAGGCGGAGCGCCCGCGCTGATGCCTCGCCGCTTTGGCACGGACGAGGAGCTGCGCAACCCGCCCGGCACGTGCATGTTCTGCGGGTGTACTGATGATCGCGACTGTCATCCAAGTTGCGCGTGGATCAACGAGTTTCGCAATGTTTGCACGCGCTGCGACGATGCGATGACGCTTCTGCTGTGCTTGCCGCCGCGTGGTCTTGTCGTGATGCTTGGCATGGTGCAGGTTGCGCGCTCGGAAGCTGCGCTCGACGAGCGCGACGCGGATCGGGCGCTTCACTTGGCGATTCGGGCCGAAGGTGCGCCGGCTGCGCGCGCGCTTGATGTCGGCGACGTGCAGCGAGCGGTCTGTGAGCATTTCAGGCTTACATTCGAGGCGCTGTGTTCGTCGCAGCGTCGGCAGGCGGTGACGCGTCCGAGGATGATCGGCATGTACCTGTGCAGAGAACTGCTGCGAACGAGCTACACAGAGATTGGCGAGCGCTTTGGCGGAAAGGATCACACGACGGTGCTCAACGCGTGTACGCGCATTCGCGAGCTGTTGAACGGCCGAGAGGGTGGCGAAGAGTTGTCGCTGGCGATCGAGGCGATTCGTGGGCGACTCGATCGCTGACAGGAGGCGTTGAGTTGTTGCGGACGTTTCGATGCGATTGGTGCGAGGGTCGGTTCAAGGCAGATCCGGACCATCGGCCGCTCGCGCGCTTCTGCTCGAAGCTGTGCAGGCAGTCCGCGTGGCGGCTGCATCAGCGCGGGATCGAGCTGCGGCAAGCGCAGGTGCCGAAGGTGATGGCGTATGCCGATCCGCCGTACCCTGGCACGGCGCGCAAATACTATCGCGATCAGCCGAGCTTCCGCGGCGAGGTGAACCACAAGAAGCTGATCGCGTCGCTGGTCGACGGTTACGACGGCTGGGCGCTCTCGACGTCGGCGAAGGCGTTGCGCCGGATTTTGCCAATGTGTCCGGAAGGGGTGCGCGTGGGTGCGTGGTGCAAGCCGAACACGGTGCGCTCGAACACGTACGGGATGCACAACGCGTGGGAACCGTTGATCGTGATGCCAGGCCGGCGCTTGCGGCCTGCGTTCGCGGACTGGATCGAGACTCCGCCTGCGCGCAGGGGTGGCACGTTGCCGGGGCGCAAGCCGATCGCGTTCTGCTCGTGGTTGTTTCGCTGCATGGGGCTGCTTCCCGGGGACGAGCTCGTCGATCTGTATCCGGGGAGCGGCATTGTAGGTCGAGCGTTCCGCGAGTGGTCGCGTCGCGGCGCTGCAGCGGCGACGACGCGTTGAAGATTTTTCCAGTGCGTGCAGTCTTAGGGAGCATGACGAAAGCTGCTGTTCTTGCTCTGCTCGTGCTGCTCGAAGGCTGTATCCGCGTGATCGACAACCCGCCGGAGCCGGCGGACAGCTCGGTTGCTTCGACGCAATCGGGTTACGACGCGTCGCTCGACGTCACGGACGACAACAAGGCGATCGCCGACAACATCGAGGCGTGTGGTGGGCCTGGTGATCCTGCTGATCCGAAGTGGCCTCGCGTTGCGGTTCTGAACGCGGAGGGTGAATGCAGCGGCGTTCCGATCTCCGATCACGAGATCGCGACCGCGGGGCACTGCGTCCCTTTGCTCGTCAACGGTTCGCGTGATCTCGACGTGCCGATCGATGTGCGACTCGACTCGGGCGAGCACTTCAGCGTGCTCGATGTGCGGCTCGGCGGAATCAACAGCGAGGACATCGCGGTGCTGGTGATGGGCGACGACTTCGCGGCTGCGCATGCTCCGATCGCTACGATCGCTCACTACAGCCCGGCAAAGGGCGATGCCGCGACGCTCGTCGGCTACGGCGGAGATCTTCACTTCGTGCATGCGCACGAGCGGCCGATGATGTTCGATCACGTGCAAGATGCGAACAAGTACCGTCGTTGGCAGACCGCGGGACTTCTCGTGTACGAGGGTTGCGGCGTGCACGGTGACTCGGGCGGACCCGTGTTTGATGCGGACGGGAATCTCGTCGGCGTGCTGAGCTGGATCGGTGGGGCGGTTGGCGTTGTGTCGATTGAGGTTAGGCAGTGAAGCGCAATCGCGATGACGTGATCGACGCTGAGTTTGAAGGCAACTGCTACTTTTGCGGCTGCACGGACGAGCGCGATTGCGACGGCGGTTGTTCGTGGGTCAACAAGGATCACACGTGCTGCTCGCAGTGCGACAACGCGATGAAGGTGTTGTGCCGGCTGCCCGAGTCTAGCTTTCGCAACATGCTCGGCATGGTTGGCGTGACGCGAAACGTGCTCGCTGCGCGTCGTCGCCCCTCGAGGATGCGACCGCAGAAGGTGCGTGATGTTCGCGCGCGGCTGAAGACGAGCAAGCAAAACAAGCAAAACTAGCGTTGCCCGAGCACGACGAGCGTCGCTCCGACGATCACGAGCGTCCAGAAGAGAATCTCGCCGAGCGGTCGAAGTCGCGGCTTGCCACATTCGTGGCGCTGCATGCAGCAGCGGCAGTAGTCGTGGGCGCAACGGATGCAGTAGCCGCGCGCGCCGACTCCGCAGCTGTCGCAGAACCGTGCGGCTAAGGTTCGGCCTGCCATGGTCCCTCAGCGACGATCAGGTTGAGTCCAAACGTGTCGAGCTCGGGTGTTTGCCAGCTCGCACACCAGCGCTCGACATCCGCTTCCGTGAAGTCGCATTTTCCGCCGCAACACATGACTTCTTCGTCAAGCGTGTGCGAGAGCGGATAGCGCTCAATGATCGTGTCGCACCAATCGAGGCAACACGGGCAGGGCATGTGCCCGCAGCGCGCGCAGCGTGGTCCGGGCGGAAGCATGACGGTGTGATCGTTCATGGCCAGTGTTTCTCGCCATAGTGGCAGTCGGGGCATCCCGCGCCGTTGCAGTCACCGCATTGCACTCCGGTGATCGCGCCTATCATCACGGCTTCCTCTTGCCGGAGCACTTCGCGCTCGACAGCCGGCGGAAGCTTCCAAAGTCCGAGCGCGCCTTTGCAGGGAACGGGCTCGGGCAGCGCGACCGTTCCGCGTACGAGCCAGCCGAACGGGCCGAACAGCCACGGCGACTCGAGCGCTTCGAGCAGCTGCTCGCTCGAGAGCTTGCCGTGGTCGAGCACGCGTCGTCCGGTTGTGATGCGGACGTAGCCGACGAGCTCGGTGGTCGCGACGATCACGCTGTCCTTCGAGCTCGCGCGCATGTTCTCGATTTCCGTGGTGCCCATGATGCGGATCGAGGCGATCGAGCGCGCGCCTTCCTCGTCGAAGTGCTTGCCGGCGTGGAGCGCGATGCGCGTGCCGATCACGCTCGACCAGGGCGCCCACGGTCGATTTTCGATGTTCTTGCCGCCGTGGGCCATTGCCCAATCCCACGGCCGGTGCAGGGTGATCGCTCGCATCATGTGTCGTCTGCTTTCAAATCGATGATTGCTGTCATGCGGCACTTCTTGGCGCGCTCGCTGTACCAGCTTCGAAGATCTTTCATCATGCCGACCTTGCCACGCTGTTTGCGGAGCAGGCGCGAGAGCACGTAGTCCATGAAGTCGTCGAGCTCGTAGCCCGCGCTGCCAAACTCTTCGAGATATAGATCCATCGCGCTGTCGAGGAAGTCGTCGAGGTTGTCGTTGGGCATGCGTTCGAAGCTTGGCACGGGGATCAATAAGGGGAACGGGAAGGGGAAGCTGGACGAGGAAGGCAATCGCGCACGTTCGATTCCGCGTTCTCGGCGTCGAGCGTCGGCGCCCGCCGAGCGTTTTGAGCGACCGCGTTTTGCTCGGCGGCTCATTTGAACAGCTCAGCGGCGGCCGTGGTCCCTTCATGCTCGTACCGCTCGAGTAGCGCATCGGGCTTTGTGACGGTGCGTGTGGCGCGCGCGGCGTCGCAGTCCGAGTGGCCGCAACGCTTCGAGCGGCATGGAAAGTGCGCTCCGCAATCGCGGCAGTGCTGGTTGTTCACATGCGGTTTCCCATCGCCCCAGCGCGTTCCGCTCCACACGGTCACGCGCTTGCAGTCGTGGCAGTAGTGCTTGCCCGGTGCGATGTCGGCGGCTGCGATCTTCGTATCTTGATCCATGAGGCTATGCCCTGATGTGCGGCGCGGTTCGTTTCCCCTCGCGCCAGTCTCTGAACGACACAAACGCGTGATCGTAGATGTAGAACGTCCAGTCGCGAACCCAGAAGCCGAGCTGTTGCCAGCACACGATCCGTGGGTCCGTGTTGCTCGGCTCTTCAGCTGCGAACCGCGAGACGTCGTCGGCGTAGGCGAGCGCGTGTTCGTACTTGTCGAAAGGCACGAGCACGATCGCGGAGGGGATGTGCTGAACGAGCCAAGGGTCCGGCGTGCCGACCGCTCCGCTGTCCATGTTGAGCACAGCTTCTTGTTCGCGCGCAGTGCGCACGATGAAGTGGCCAACGATCAGTCCGGGAAACTCGAGCGATGCTCCGCCTGGCGTGGTTAGCGTCACGCGGTCGGGCCAGGCGATGCCACAATCCTTCGGCGGTTCGCAAACGCAGAGATCTTGCAGACAGCGTTGGCAGCAGAGGCCATTGTCCCCTGTGCCATCGCCTTTGAGAGCGCGGTGCAGCATTCGATCAAGCGATGGACGGTCGGCTTTCATCGGACACCCTTTGACGGCGAACGGCGACTGAGCTTCACTCGCCGTCGTTGTGAGCTCCCAACGACAGCAGCGAAACGGCCGTCGCGGGTTCGTGTTCTCGATACGTGTGACTGACGACGAGCGCAAGCGGCTCGAAGCGCAGCACGCAAAAGACAAGGGTCCGCGGGCGCTCGGGCGTTGGCTTGTGTGGCGCGCGAGCTCGGGTACTACCCGCGCAGCTCGGGTACTACCAGCTCGAGCCGGTATTACCCCGCCGGCTCGGCAATACCCTAAGCGCTCGCGTGCGCCGGAGCGCGAACCCAAGAAGCGCGTGATCCTCGATCTCTGCGCCGGCTCGGGCTCGTGGTCGGAGCCGTACGTGCGTGCTGGCTACAAGGTGATCCGCGTTTCGCTGCCCGAGCTCGACGTCCGGACGTGGAAGCCGCCGCGTCACGTGTGGGGAGTGCTGGCGGCTCCGCCGTGCGATCAGTTTTCGCTTGCGCGGCAAGGTCACGGTCGGCGTGTTGCACGCCCGGACTTCGTGCGTGGGATGGAAGTCGTCAACGCGTGCATGCGGATCGTGCAGCAGTGCCGGCCGCAGTGGTGGGCGCTCGAGAATCCGGTTGGGCACTTGAGCAAGTTTCTCGGAACGCCGCGCGACACATGGGAGCCGTTCGAGTTCGGCGATCCGTGGACCAAGCGCACGGCTATCTGGGGTGACTTCGAGCTGCCTAAGCGCGGGCCGTTCGTGAAGCCACGGGGCGCGGGTCCGCCCTGCTCGAAGTGCGGCGACATCAAGCGCCGACAACAGCCTCGATGCAGCAACCCAGCGCATCGAGCCATCACCCCCGCCGGCTTCGCGCGCGCGTTCTTCGAGGCCAACCCATGACGCTCGGCAAGCGTGCGGCCGGCATCACTCGGGCGCTTCGCGATCGAGGCTGGGCTCGGTTTGTGCGCACGCGGTCCGCTCGGCGCGCTCGGCGATTTTGGAAACGGCGCTGGTCGAAGCTGGTGCGCCGTGCGTGGCGTGGAACGTGATCCCTGAGCGATCAGGAGGGATCCTTCTGGGATCCTCGATTCCTGCGCGCCAGCCGGCCTACGAGCGTTTCTTTGCGTCGCGACGCATCTCGCCGAGCTTGGCGACCAGCGCCCGCTCACGAGGCGTGAGCTCGTTCAGAAGGCGCTGCGTGTTGCGTTGCAGGGCTCGGCCTAGTTGCCGGGCAGCATCCTTTTGGGCGGCTTTGGGCAAAAGTAGAATGTCGATCAGGTTTGGTGGCGTTTTCGTGGGTTTGTTCATGATTCCGAGGATATCGCGGCTTTGCTCGAACCTGACAACGGCCGGATTTCGTAACGATTTTGGTAGGTTTGGGCAAAAGTCTTGACTCCTGAGCTCGAGAGATCCCACGCTCCCCTCGTGTTGGTCTCTCATCGGACAGACACCCGTTCGACTCGCCGGGCTCCGGTCCGCGGGTCGAATCTTTTCCCGCGACGCTGTGAGAGCGCCGGCCGTGGCCCCGAGGCCAATATCGGGGCGCACGCCTAAGGCGATGCCACTCGAGTTCTGAAAATAGAAAACCCCGCGGCGGCTGCTTTCGGCAAGGGGTGCAGCCGCCGCGGGGCGATGCTTTAGCGACGGCGCGCTTCCGCTGCGACGGCGGGTGATGCGCTGAGCGCGTCTTCGAGCGGCGTGTTGTACGACAGCATGAGCGGGTGGCGTGGTTCGCCGCTTTGCGTCGTACCTAAGCACATCGCGCGCTTCGATCGACGTGCGACGATCGCGAGAACATCGCGCACACGGTCCGGGTATCGAGTCGCGTGCTCACCCCAACCGAGGATGATCGCATCGCTCAACGTGAGCGTATCTCTGATCCACATGTCGTTCTGCGGCCCGACGACATCGCGCACCTTGCTTTCTGCGTGCAGCTCGGCGGGATCTTTTGAACGAAACGCAAAGAGGTTGACGATCGAGAGCGCGTCGAAGCCCGCGCGCGCCGAGAAGCCGATCACCTTGCGTACCGTGGGATCGTCAACGATCGCGTTTGCGGTCGACGGGTTCAGCATGATCCAGCACACGCTCGTGCGCGCGAGCATGCTGCGCTTGGACCACGCGCGCGCGAGCGTGTACCGATAGCGTTCGCACGAGCTGATGACAGCTTCGCGTTCCGTGATGTCGAGCTTCATGTGTCGATCTCCACGCCACGGTCGCCTAACCAGAAGCGCCGGCCGTCGGTTTGCAACAGGTGGAGTCGCACCATGTCCACGAGTCGTTCGCGCGCGGCTGCGGGGCTCAATCGGATCACGCGGCCCTTCCGATCGCGACCGCGAAACAACCGAGCGCATTCGGAGGCTTCGATGTGCGTGTCGGCTTCGCCGAGCATGTGTCGTGCGACGAGCTCGGAAATCGCGACGTCGGCAAACAGCAGATCGCTAAGCTCTTTGGTCTGCGCTGCGTGTTGCAGCTCCTCGTCGAGATTCACCGGACCCAGTCCCATCGTTCGAGGAACAGTTGACGCGCTCGTTCCGCGTCGAGCGCAAGCAGTCCGATTGAATCCGTGTCGCCGAACAGCTCTGCGTCCTTCTGCATGTCACGGTACTCGGCGAGGCGTGGTGAGCACAGGTCGCGGCGCTCGGTTGCGAGCGCGATTTGGTCGCAGCGTTTGATGAGCGGGTGGTCGAGCTGGAACGCGTCGAAGCCGAGCGCTTTCGCGATCAC